>Ga0163152_10000016_pt1 | contig 279447 bp, 284 predicted proteins | sample OliLakLV19MP8IB2_FD_148635 | JGI IMG/M metagenome (GOLD analysis project Ga0163152, IMG submission 148635) | Freshwater microbial mat bacterial communities from Lake Vanda, McMurdo Dry Valleys, Antarctica - Oligotrophic Lake LV.19.MP8.IB-2 | ecosystem: Environmental > Aquatic > Freshwater >... | reverse complement strand
GAGCTTCACCCCGCCCCCTGCCCCCTCCCCTCAAGGGGAAGGGAAACACGCATGACCACCAACGACCAAGACACCGAAGGCGAACGCCGCAGCGCGGTTGCGCCTGAGGGCGCGGGCGAGCGAGTGGATGCTTGGCTCGGCAAGCTTTGGCCGGATTTGTCGCGTTCGCGCGTGCAAGGACTGATCGGCGCGGGCAAGCTGACGGCCGATGGCGTGCTGGTCACCCACGCGAAGGACGCGCCGCGCGTTGGCGCAACCTATGAGCTGACGCTGCCGCCCGCTGAGCCGGCGGCGCCGCAACCTGAGACACTCCCGATCAACGTCGTCTACGAAGACGCGGATTTGATCGTCGTCGACAAAGCCTCGGGCATGGCGATGCATCCAGCACCTGGTTCAATGCGCGGCACGTTGGTCAACGCCCTGCTCGCGCATTGCGGCGATTCACTCTCCGGCATTGGCGGCGTGGCGCGGCCCGGCATCGTGCATCGCATCGACAAGGACACGACCGGGCTCGTCGTCGTCGCCAAGCACGATGCGGCGCATCAGGGTTTGGCCAAGCTGTTTGCCAAGCATGATTTGGAGCGCGTCTATTATGCGGTGACGCGCGGGGCGCCGAAGGAACGCAGCGCGCGGATCGAGAACGTGCTGGTGCGCTCGGGCGAAGATCGCCGCAAATATGTGGTCGCCCGCAATCCCGATAGCGAAGCGGGCAAGCGTGCGGTGACGGATTATTGGACGGTTGAGAGTTTCGGCCAGCAGGTCGGCGCCTCGGTTGGCCGGCCAGCGGCGGCGTTGCTTGAGTGCCGCTTACACACTGGCCGCACGCACCAAATCCGCGCTCATCTCACCCATCTCGGCGCGCCGCTGATCGGCGATCCGCTTTATGGCAAGCAGCGCGCCTTCAAAGCCGAAGGTCCGCATGCCGATGAAGTCGCGGCAGTGGTGGAAGCGTTTCCGCGCCAAGCCCTGCATGCTGCGGTGTTGGGCTTCAGGCATCCGGTCTCGGGCGAAGAGCTGCGCTTCGAAAGCGCGCTGCCGGACGATATGGACGCTCTGATGGTAGCGTTACGCCGCCTTTAATTCGCGGACCGTCGACAGCGGGGCGCGGGCGAGCAGGATTATGTGACGGCATTCGACCTCGGCCGGCACCGGTTTAACCTTTGGCTTTTGCCTCTGAGCGGTGCTTGAACCACGGCGTCCAGGGGTAGGCAAAACTGGCCGACCACAAGACCTATAGGCCAGTGCCAAAGCGTTCACGGCGCTGATTCTATTGCTTGATTTCGTTTCATCGACGCAATTATAGAGTTCTTGATTTGTTCACGGCCACAGCCTAGTCTCGCGAGCGCCTCTGCAAGGCCGCGAATGGCTTCCTATATTAAGGCTCACGGGCAACCGAAGCCGCCTTTGAGACGTATCCAAAGGCAGCACTCGATACGCCCTAGGAGGGGTTCAAACACATGGCTTCAACTGCGCTGACGCTCGCTCTGTCCCCCGAGCAGGGATTGCAACGGTATCTCTCGGAGATCCGCAAATTCCCCATGCTCAGCAAGGAAGACGAGTTCATGCTGGCCAAGCGCTGGCAGGAGCACGGAGACACCGAGAGCGCCCATAAATTGGTGACGTCACACCTGCGTCTCGTCGCGAAGATCGCGATGGGCTACCGCGGCTATGGCTTGCCGATCGGGGAAGTGATCTCCGAAGGCAATGTCGGCCTCATGCAGGCTGTGAAGAAATTCGATCCGGACAAGGGCTTCCGCTTGGCGACCTACGCCATGTGGTGGATCCGCGCCTCGATCCAGGAATACATCCTGCGCTCGTGGTCGCTCGTGAAAATGGGCACCACCGCTGCGCAGAAGAAGCTCTTCTTCAACCTGCGCCGCCTGAAGGGCGAGATGGCAGCGCTGGAGGAAGGCGATCTGCGCCCCGAAAACGTGGCGACGATCGCTCACAAGCTAGCGGTGACCGAGGAAGAAGTGATTTCGATGAACCGTCGCCTCTCCGGCGGCGGCGACGCTTCGCTCAACGCGCCGATCGGCGGCGCGGGCGGCGAAGGCGAATCCGAATGGATGGATTGGCTGGCTGACGACAAGGTCGAAGGCACGCAAGAAACGCGTCTGGCCGAGACCGAGGAATTCAGCGAGCGCATGACGCTTCTGCAAGAAGCCATGGGCGAACTGAACGAGCGCGAACGCCACATCATCCAAGAGCGCCGTTTGAAGGATGAGCCCTCCACGCTGGAAGAGCTCTCAGTGCAATACGGCGTCAGCCGCGAGCGCGTGCGTCAAATTGAAGTGCGCGCGTTCGAGAAGCTGCAAAAGGCGATGAAAAAGCAAGCCGCGTCGCGCGGTTTGCTGGCGGACGCCGACGCTTAAGTCGCTTCAGATGTGAACACGGAAACGCCGGCGGAGACGCCGGCGTTTTTGTTTCCGCTCAGAAGTTTTCGCGCAGCCAATTCCACATACCGTGCACAGTGTTGCGCACGGTGGCGGCCGCTTGCGCCAGCGACGGATGGAAGCCGTCATCGACGAGATCGAGGACGGGGCCGTCGAGGCGGTGGCGCAGCAGGCCGGCGCTGGTTGCGTAATCGGGGCCGACATCGCTGTGATCGAAGCCACAAAGTTCGAACGGCCGGCCCAAACGCACCGGCATGCCGAGCGCTTCGACGGCGAGATCGCGTACGCCCGGGATCATGGCGCCGCCGCCGACCAGCACGACGCGTTGCGGGCCGTCGGCGCTCATCAGGCCGGCGCGGGCCAAACGATCACGCACCATGAGCAACATTTCGTAGAGGCGCGGGCTCATCGTATCGGCGATGGCGCCGCGCAGCGCGGTAGAGGCTTCCAAGCGTCCGTCAGCGCCGAGCTTCGGGGCGGACACGGCTTCACGCGGATCGAATGCATTGGCGACTGCGCCGAAATGCAGCTTCACGCGCTCGGCAGCGGCGAAGGTGGTTTGCAGCTTGGCGGCGAGATCGCGCGTCAAGCGCACGCCGCCGACGGCGAGCGTTTCGCAATGGATGAGCGTGTCTTCGGCGAACACGGCAATGCCCGTCGTGCCAGCGCCGAGATCGATGACGACCGCGCCCTCTTGGCGCTCTTCGGGCGTCAGCGCGGCGAGTGCGGCGGCTTTCGGCGCGGCGATGATCTCTTCCACGTCGGCGCCGGCTTGGCGCACGCACGCGCGCAACGCGTTGATCGCTTCAGTCGGCGCGGTGACGATGCAGGCTTCGACCGCGAGCAGCTTGCCTGGATGGCCGTGGGGATCGGCGATGTGTTCGCCGTCATCAATCGCATAAAACAGCGGCTCGACGTGCAAAAAGGTGAGCTGCGGCGTCGGCACGGCTTGCATGGCCGCGTTCAGTGCATTCTCGACGTCGCGGCCGGTGATGACCGGGCCTTTGACGCGCACGGCGCCGCGTACGATTTGCGAGTTGATGCCTGGTCCCGCGTACGACGCAACGACGCGCGTGATAGGTGCGCCCGCCATGGCGGCGGCCTCGGCCAAAGCAACCTCGATTGCGCGCGCGCAGGCGTCGAAATCCGCAGGTTTGCCGCTGGCGATGGCGGGCGCAGTTTGGTGGCCAACGCCGAGCACGCGCATGGGACGATCCGGGTGCATGTCGAGCACCGGGTCGCGGCGTGTGGCGAGGCAAACGGTTTTTGAAACGCCGACATCGAGCGCGGCGATCAAGGGCAGCGGCATGTTGAGTTCGAGGATTTCGTCCTCGCGCTCAAGCGCGACGTGCTTTTGCGGGGCGGCCATCATGCGCCTCCCAGCAAAAGGCGCGGGCCGCCTGCGAGCGAGGGATGCACGCGGATCGCCATGCGGTGCGGGACGCGCAGATCAATGGTGGTGAGCGGGCGATCGAGCAAAGCGTGCTGGGCTTGCAAGCGTTCGAGGCGGGCGAGCGCTTCTGGCGCGCCCTCTTCCGGCAGCGCGACAGTGGCGCCGGACATCAGTTCGAGATTCCAGCGGCGGTCGTTGACGCGGGTCAGCGACTGCAGACGCTCGCGCACGTGCGGCAGGCTTTCGAGCGCGAGCAAGAGCGGTTCGGCGGCGGGGCCGGCCCCGCGACCGACCACGAGAGGCAGATCGGGATGGTCGGCGGCGCGCTCGGCCAGCAGCCGCTCGCCGTTGACGTCGATAACGGAGACTTCGCCGTCCTCTTGCCAGACCGCATATTCCTGACGGCGCTCGACTTCGACGACGAGCGTCGAGGGCCACAATCGGCGCACACGCGCGGATGCAACCCAATCGAGGCTTTCGACACGCGCTTGCACGTCGCGCGGATCGAGCGCCAGCACCGATTGGCGCCCTTCCGGCACGATCAGCGCGCGCACTTCAGCGGCCCGCGCCGGTGTGATGGCCGAGGCGCCGGTCATGGCGGCGACTTCAATATCGCCGATGGCGAAGCCGGCATTGGCGGCGGCGCCGTCAGCGCCGCGCGCGAACGCTTCGCGTGCGTCAAACAGCGAAGAGCCGAGCCAGGCGGCGCCGGCAATGCCTGCGCCGAGAAACAGCACAAAACCGGTCAGCGCCAGCACGAGACTTTTCGGCGTGACCTGCACGTCGTTCGGCGAGAGGCCGCCAGAGAGTTTGATGCGCGCGATGCGCGGCATCGATTCATGCGGCGCCGGGCCGTAACTCGCGCTGGCTTTGCGGCGTTTGCCGCGCGGCGGCTCTCCGCCGCGCCCACCAGAACGTCGCGCTCTTACCGCGGCCATGATGCATCCTCCAGGATCCAGGCCACGAGTTCGTCGTAGGACATGCCGACATGAGCGGCTTGTTCTGGCGCGAGCGACGTGGGCGTCATGCCGGGCTGTGTGTTGACTTCCAAGAGCGCCAGGCGGTCGCGCTTGGGATCGTAACGAAAGTCGCTACGCGTCACGCCGCGGCAGCCGAGGGCGTGGTGGGCGGCTTCAGCGGCGCGCATGCATTGTTCGGCGACGCCGGCGGGGATGTCGGCCGGCACGACATGGCGCGAGCCGCCTTCGGCGTATTTGGCGTCGAAATCGTACCAATCGCCGTCGCTGGTAACGAAAATCTCGGTCACCGCGAGCGCGCCGCGCTCGTGCATGACGGCGACGGTCAGTTCTTTACCGTCGATGAATTCCTCGACCAGCACGTCTTCGCCGAAGGTCCAGTCAGGATCGAGCAATTGTTCGGGCGGGCGATTGGCGCCTTCGCGCACGATGAAGATGCCGACCGACGAGCCTTGCGCGTTCGGCTTCACGACGTAGGGCGCGGGCATCGGGTGCGCTTTCGCCGCGTCGAGCCGGTTCATCAGCTTGCCGTTGGCGAGCGGCAGGCCGGCCTGCGCGAACACGGCTTTGGATTTGTCTTTATCCATAGCGAGCGCCGAGGCGAGCACGCCGGAATGGGTGTACGGGAGCTTAAGATAGTCGAGCACGCCTTGCGTGCGGCCGTCCTCGCCCCACTCGCCGTGCAGCGCGTTGAACACGCTATCGGGGCGCGCGTCTTTCAGGTCCGCGATCCAACCCGGATTCTGCGGATCGATTTCGATGACCTCATGGCCGAGCCGGCGGAGCGCGTCGGCGCACCCGCGTCCAGAGCTCAAGCTCACAGGACGTTCGGGGCTCAAGCCCCCAAGAAGCACCGCCACACGGGCCATGCGCACGCCTCACCAACCAACACCACCCCGGCTGAAAGCACATTTTCTGTGCTCGTTCCGGAGTATCAATATGACACGCTCCACGGTTAAGGCATGGTGATGACAGTGTCTTTAGTTGCTGATTTTTATAGTAAATTTGCATTCAGACGTGTTGCGCGCGCTTAACTACGATGAAGACTTTGCGCACGCATGACGTGCGTGACCCCGGCGCTTGCGATGAGCGCGCGTTTATTTTTTGAGCGAACACGGCCTCCCTTTTGGGCGCCTTGCCCCTATCCCGAAGCGCGGAGCCCGCCGCAGCTTGGAGGATGCTGCCTGCTCCGCCAGCACTAGCGGCGATGACATCACGCATTGTGCTCGCTTACGCCGACACCGCTGAAGCCGAGGCGCGGGCCCTCGCATCGCGTCTGGACCGGCTTGGCTATCGGGTTGATCGACTAACGGGACGGCCAAGGGCGGCCGACAAAGTCGTAATGCTTTGGTCACGCGCGGCGTGGGGGACGCCTGCGCTCAGGGCGGCGGCGCGCCGCGCGCATGCGGCGGGCAAGCTCGTGTGCATACGTTTGGACCGCGCGCCGCCGCCCGTAAGCGGCGCGCGTGTGGCGACACTGCCAGTCGAGCGCGCCGACCGTACAGCATGGCGGCGGCTGCTCAGCACAAAGCCGCGCGCAGCGGCAATCGCGGCGCCGATCAAACGGAAACCAAGACGAGTCGAGGCGCAGCCCCGCGCGCGCCGCAGCGTGGTTGTAGCTTCAGTGGAGACGCCTAAGCATCGGGAGTTGGGGGACATGAAAGAGAAGAATAGTCGAGGCTTTGCCATAGCGTTGACGCTCGCGATCATCGCGGTCGGCGCAACTGCGTTTGCGTACAATCGCGAACCCGCCGTCGCGGAGCGCATTGATGGCGCGGCGGCGCGCGTCTATGCGGAAGCCAGTAAGGTCGCGGCGCTCGCGCCTTAGTTCAGCGCCTCGGCGAGATCGGCGATCAAGTCGCCCACGTCTTCAATGCCGACCGAGAGGCGGACGAGGCCGTCGGTGATGCCGAGCGCTTCGCGAACTGACTTGTCGATCGAAGCGTGGGTCATGATGGCCGGATGCTCGATGAGCGATTCGACGCCGCCGAGCGACTCCGCTAGCGAGAAGAGCTTCACGCGTTCGAGGAATGACCGCGCGGCGGGGAGCCCGCCCTTCAGTGTCGCCGTGATCATGCCGCCATAGCCGCCGATCATTTGTTTGGTGGCGATGGCGTGTTGCGGGTGATCGGCTCGGCCGGGATAGATAACCTGCTCGATCTGCGGCTGCTCGGCCAGAAAATCCGCGATCTTCGTCGCGTTCTCACAATGGCGCTGGACGCGCACGTGCAGCGTCTTGGTGGAACGCAGCAGCAGAAAGCAGTCCCACGGCGCGGAGACAGCGCCGACGGCGTTCTGCGTGAACTTGAGGCGCTGGGCGATGTCATCATCGTTCGCCACCAGCACGCCGCCGATCACGTCGGAATGGCCACCGATGTACTTCGTGCACGAATGCAGCACGATATCGGCGCCGAGCTTCAGCGGATTCTGTAGCACTGGCGAAGCGAACGTGTTGTCGACGCCCACAATGGCGCCCTTGGCTTTGGCAATCCGTGCTACGGCTTCGATATCGATGATTTTGAGAAGCGGATTGGTCGGCGTTTCGATCCAGCACAGTTTGGTCTTTGCCGTGAACGCTGATTCGGTGGCGTTCAAATCCGTCATATCGACGCGCGTATAGGTGATGCCGAACTGCTTGAAGACTTTATCGAGCGTGCGGAAGGTGCCGCCGTAAACGTCGTCGCACAGAACGACATGATCGCCAGTTTGCAGCAGGTGCACGCAGGCTGCGAGCGCGGCGAGGCCGGAGGCAAACATCAAGCCATGGCGACCGCCTTCGAGCGAGGCGATGTTTTCTTCAAGCGCCTTGCGCGTGGGGTTGGCGGAGCGCGCGTAATCGTAATCCTCGATGATCACGCCCGGGCTTTGCTGGACGTAGGTCGAGGTTTGGTAGACCGGCGTCATGATCGCGCCCGTGGTCGGATCGGGGCGCTGGCCGGCATGGATGCAGCGCGTGGCGAAGCCTTTATTGTGATGCACTGTTCGGCGTCCTTAGCTTCTCAGCTTCAATTTCTAACACACCCATTCCCGGATTGCGCGTCAGCGCAAGTCCGGGATCCATAAACACGACTGGTTGCGCACATCGCTCCGACAGTTGGGGTTATGGGTCCCGGGCTCGCCGCTTCGCGGCGCCCCGGGAATGGGAAAAAGATCAGCGCCTGCCGGCGAGATATTCGATCAGGTCGATCTTCGAGATAACGCCGACGACGTTTGACGAATCCACGACCACTGCCACGTTATCGGCGGCGAAGATGTGGAAGAGCTCTTCAATCCGCGCCTTCGGATAAATCAAGCCGCCGATTGGCGAGGCCGCCGATTTCGCTGGCGCATCGAGATTGAAGTCCCGCTTCTGCATTTTCGAGAGCACGTCGCTTTCATGCACGATGGCGTTAAGCTTGCCGCGTTCGATCAGCGGAATTTGGCTAACGCCATGTTCGCGCATGAGATTGACCACGTTGCGCAGCGGCGCGTCCGCATCGGCAGTGATCGGCTGAGTCTTCAGGCCCTTGAGCAATTCCTCGACGAAGCCGAGTTCGCGTTCAGTTTCGGTGAAGCCGTGCTGCTTCATCCAGGCGTCGGAGAGAAATTTCGATACGTAGCGGTTGCCGTGATCCGGCAGCACCGTGAGCACCTTCTTGCCCGGACCAAGCTCCTTGGCGATCTGCAGCGCCACGAAGACGTTCGAGCCGGACGAGCCGCCCACGAACATGCCCTCTTCACGCACGAGCCGGCGCGCCATGACAAAGCTGTCGCGATCGTTCACCTGACGCATGTCGTCGACAACGGAGAAATCCATGGCGCGGCATTCGATGTCTTCGCCGATGCCTTCGACCATATAGACGTGCGCCGTCGGCAGCGTCTTGGTGTGGAAGAGATGGTAGTGCACCGAGCCCAGCGGATCGGCGCCGATGATCTTCACGTGCGGGGCGTGCTCTTTGAAATAGCGGCCGACGCCGGAGACGGTGCCGCCAGTACCAGTGCCGCCGACGAAAGCGTCGAACTTGCCGCCGTCCGTGTCCTCAAAGATTTCCTTGCCGGTGGAATGGTAGTGCGCCTCGATATTCCACTGCGAATGGTATTGATCGACATAGAACGAGCCGGGCGTGTCCTCAGCGATCTTCTTGGCGACGTTGACATAGTGCTCGGGTGAATCGCCCGGCACGTCTGTCGGCGTGATGATCACTTCGGCGCCGTATGCGCGCAGCGAGTCCTGCTTTTCCTTCGACATCTTGTCCGGCATCGTGAAGATGCAGCGATAGCCTTTCACCGCCGCGGCCATCGCCAAGCCCTGGCCGGTATTGCCCGACGTGTTCTCAACGATCAGCCCGCCCGGTTTCAGCACGCCAGCGGCTTCGGCCTTCTCGATGATGTAGGCGGCCATGCGGTCTTTGATCGAACCGGCGGGGTTTAGATACTCGCACTTGACCCACACTTCGGCAGAGTCCGCGGGCACGACCTTGTTGAGCTTGACGAGCGGCGTGTTGCCGATGGCGGCGAGGATATTGGGCTTCAGCTTCATGGGGCGGGGTTTAGAGCGCCGGGCTGTGAAAAGCCATATCTGGGGCGTGGGGCTTTGCTGCGGCATTCCACCAGCCGTCATCATGGGGCAATGCGAAGCATTGAGCCCAGGACCCAGGGGCAAACACACAGCTGACGGCCCTGGATCCTGGGCTCGCGCTGCGCGCGCCCCAGGATGACGGGTGGAAAGCGATGTCGCTACTTCCGCCCGATCCGCTTGATTTCCCACTCGAGTTCAATGCCGTGCTTGGCTTTGACTGCAGTGCGGACGTCCTCGCCGAGGCCCTCGATATCGGCGGCGGTCGCCTCGCCAGTATTGATCAGGAAGTTCGCGTGCTTTTCGCTGACCTGGGCGCCGCCACGCCTGTGGCCGCGCATGCCGGCTTCATCGACCAATATCCAAGCAGAGAGTTTTTCGCCGCTCTCCGAGTACGGGTTCTTGAATGTGGAGCCGCCGGTCTTTTCGCGGATCGGCTGCGAGCCTTCGCGCTTGGCGGTGATATCGGCCATGCGGGCGGTGACAGCTTCGGGGGTCGATCGCGTGCCCTGAAACACCGCCTGCATCCAGAACATCTGACCTTCGACGCTGTTGTGTCGGTAAGAAAAACCGAAACCCGCGTTGTCGAAGGCGCGGGGCGCTTCGCCTGAACGGTCGTAACCCCAGGCGGACACCAGTACGTCTTTGGTCTCCACACCGTAACAGCCAGCGTTCATTGTGAGCGCGCCGCCAATCGTGCCGGGAACGCCTGCGAAAAACTCCAAGCCGGCAATGCCCGCCTTTGCAGCCGCTTTGGCGACCATCGAGTCGAGCGCACCTGCGCCAGCGATCACGCGGCAAGTCTCCTCCTCAATGTGAATCTGTGCGAACTGACGACCGGCCAGCCTGATTACCACGCCAGCTATTCCACCATCACGCACGATCACGTTTGAGCCCACGCCGAGGACGGTGACTGGTACGTCCTCTGGTAGCGCGCGCAAGAACGCGGCGAGGTCCGCCTCGTCCGCCGGCAAGAAAAGCACGTCCGCCGGGCCGCCGACGCGGAACCAGGTAAAGGGCGCGAGGCTTTCGCCCTTAAGGAGCTGGCCGCGCACGGGCGGCAGGTCGAGATCACTCATTGTTGAATGGCTATGTCATGCTTTCAGCGGATGAAAAAGCGGCTGCGGCTCGTCAGATGTTCAGCACGCGCCGTATAACTGATCGCCAGATGGAGTTTTGCCTCATGATCCGCAATGTTTTTCTCGCGCTCTCGGCGTTGGCTTTGGCCGGATGCGCCACTCAAAGCGACGGCACGGCAAGCGATCGCGACTGTTTCAGCGCTGACGCGATCAGCGGCTACAGCATCATCGACAATCACAATGTCGAAGTGCGCGTCGGCGCCAACAATCGCTATACCTTCACCACGTCCTGGAATGCGCGCGATCTCGACTGGTCGCAAAGCATCGCTATCCGCTCAGGCGGCAGCAGCTTTATCTGCACTGGCAACGGGCTCGGTGTAGAGATAAGAGGCGGCGACCCGGTCCGCACCTACCCAATCACGGGCATCACCCGCGTACCGGACCCGGCGCCGCAAGCCAGCTGAGGCTCACGACGCGATCGGCAGTCCTGCACGCAGCGCGATGCGCTGCAGGGCGCCTTTGACGATGACGTCGAGTTGACTGCCGGGCAGGTAGTCAGCCGGCGCCACATAGTTCACGCGGTCTTCCGCGATCAGCAAATGAATGTGGCTGACCTTGAGCGGATCGTTCCAACGATCAGGATCTAGAACCGCGACTGCCGTGCCGCCTTGGTCGGTGACCATTTTCATCGACGGAATATCGGTGTCGCCATCGCCGATGAAAATCATGCGCTCGAACGGCAGCGGGCGTTCTTCGGGGCGCATCCAGCGATTGATCGCTTGCGTATCCCAGACGTTGTCGATGCCTTTGTTGATGCGGAACAGAAACTGCGTCTTGTTGGTGTAGTTCACCGCCACCGCCGGCCACACCGCCTCGCCCTTCTCGTTATAGATAAAACGCGACGCGAAGACGCGTTTGAAGTGCGGATAGATCGAGCAGCCCTCGATCATCTCCTCGGTGCCCGAGGAAACCACGTAGTGATCAAGTTCGAGCCCCTGATCGGCGGCGAATGAATCGAGCCGCGGAAACCAGCTCTCGACGCCATCGAAGAAAGACGGCGTCGCGCCATGCTCGCGCAAGCGCTCTCTCGTGACGACCTTGCCGAGCTTGCGCGCACGCTCGATCATCTGCTGCATGTAGACTAGGATCTCGTCGGCATCGGACGTCTTGGCCAGACGCTTCACGTCCTTCCAGAACACGTCGTGATCGATGCCTAGGTCTGGGATGAACGAGTGTTCTTGCAAATTGCCGCGCGCAAGCGTGCCGTCGAAATCATAGACGATGGCGGCGCGCAGCGGCTTAGGCGCTCTGTGAGCGGTGTCAGGCATGGGACTGGGCTGTCGGGAGTCGGGCGCCGGGTCAATCGTTTCGAGACTGATTCGGCGCAACCCTGGGCGCCCAGCCCAGCCGCATGGCCCCAACGACGGAGGAACATTCACACTCTGGCCCGGTTGGACATGCACACGCGCGGCGCGTTGGGATTTAAGCACATGGGTATTTTTAGTGAGATCTGGGACCGCATCACCGTGTCCGCGGAAGAGCGGCGCGAACACAACGAACGCCGGGAGCAGCGCGACGGCTCGACGGCTACACCAACGGGGATGCAGGTCGACGTCGAAGCGATCCTCGAACAGAAGGCGGAGGCAAAAGGCGGCGGTGGCAATTGGCGCACCTCCATCGTCGATCTGCTCAAACTGTTGGACATCGACTCAAGCCTCGACGCGCGCAAAGAACTCGCCACCGAACTCAACGTCAACGCCGGCGCGCACGGCAGCGCCGAGCAGAACATTGCGTTGTCGCGCGCAGTGTGGCGCAAGCTCGCTGAAAACGGCGGCAATGTACCAGCAAGCCTGAAAGACTAGACGGCTGCGCGCGCTATTGCTGCGGCGTCAGTCGCTCGCGTAGCGCGCGCACGCGTTCAAGCAGCGCCTGCGCCCGCCTCAGATCAGCGCCGAATTCGAGCGAAACGCTTTCGGCGCCTCCCGGCGTTTCGATCGTCAGCCCCTCCGCGCCGCCATCGGCGCAATCGGGACAACCGACGACGTCCGGTACAGCGCTAAGATTGGTCTCCGCAGCGAGGCGCTGGATCTCCTCCCACTCGCCCGCCGTGAGCAGCATCGCGAAGCGTTGCGTCGGCGGAGCGGGCGCCGACGCGCCGCGACCGCCCCGCGCTTCGCGGATCAACACCGCCTCGCCTTCAGAGATTTCGAGACGCGTCGTGCAGTAGCCGACACACATGCCGAACGAGGTTGTGGAGACGACGCGGGTGACATTCGCTGGCGGCGCGGCGGTGGTGGCGCAGGCGGCCAGCGCCAATGTGAGAGCGACGGCGCTGAAGAGCGGAAGCTTGCTTGCAGTCATGCGGGCATCCTCACCAAGGCGCGACGCGGGTCAATCGTTTAGCTGCACGAAGCGCATCAGCCCGCAAAGCCCAATTCGATCATTTTCGCTGATACGAAAATCACGAGGACCGCTAACGGCGCGCCGACGCGGCCATAGTCGAGGAAGCGATAGCCGCCCGGGCCCATGACCAGCAAATTGTTTTGGTGCCCGATCGGCGTCAAGAAATCCGACGACGCGCCAATTAATACAGCGATCAAGAGCGCATCTGGCGACACGCCGATAGCCTGCGCTACCGAGATCGCGATCTGTCCCATGATAATGGCGGTCGCCACATTGTTGAGAAAAATTGAGAGCAGCATCGTCGCCGTGACCACGGCGGCGGCGGCCCAAAACAGCGGCGCGTCCATCAGCGCGCTCGACAATTCGCCCGCAAACAAGGAAGCGGCGCCGCTGGTTTGAAAACTCTGACCCACCGGGATCATCGCGCCGATCAGCACGATCACTGACCAGTCGATCGACGAGTAGATTTCCCGCGGCGGCAAGAAACGCAGCGCAGCCACGACCGCCGCCCCCGCCGCGAACGAAAACGCCGTCGGCACGCCAAGCGCTACCGATGTCGCAACAGCAAGAACATAAATGCCGATCGCCGTCGCGGCGCGCACGGGATTGATCCGCGTCGTCGCACGTCGCGCAACTTCTAGAAGGCGCGCATAGCGGGAATAGATCGCGATCTGCTCGGCCGAGCCGTGAATGGTGATCTGATCGCCCGCTTCGATGCGCAGGCGCGACAAGGGCTGGCGCAGTTCGGCCGCGCGGCGGCCGGCGGCGATCACCGCCAGTTCACCGTTCGTGTCCCAACGCACGGTGTCGATCGGGCGGCCGACCAACGGCGAACCGTTGCCGATCACCGCGACGACCGTTACCGCGTCCTTCGCTTCGGAGCGCTGCGCATGCATGGTGAGGCCGAGTTTTTTCGCCGCCTCCCACGGATCGACGGCCCCGCCCACCAAGAGCCGATCGCGCGCCTGCAACGGCCGCGCCGTTTCCAGATCAAGCACGCGCACACCGCGCAGCACCGCAAGCGGCGTCACCTTCGCGGCCTTCAACGCGTCGGTCAGCCCCGCATCATCCTCAGCTTCAAGTTCTGCAGTCGAGATCGGGCCCAGCTCAAAAACGACATAAGCCTCCTTTGGGACGTCCTCGCCGGAGTCACGGCGCGGCGTCAGCCACCAGCCGATGAGGCAAATATAACCGACACCAGCCGCCGCGACCGCCGCCGCAACCGGCGTCATTTGAAAGAAGGCGAACGGCGCGCCGAGTTCCGCTTCACGCACTGAGGAGAGGATCAAGTTGGCGGGCGTGCCGATCAATGTCGTCATGCCGCCGAGAATGGTGGCGAACGACAGCGCCATCAGGCCCGCACTCGGCGGCAGATTGTGCGCGCGGCAGACGCCGACTACCGCCGGCATAGTGATCGCCAGCGCTGCGATGTTGTTCATGAACGCCGACAGGAAAGCGCCCGCGAGGAGAATGATCGCCAACTGGATTGGAAACGGCGATTTAAGCGTCGCCAGCCGATCCGTGACCGCCTCGGCAACGCCGGTGATTTCGATGGCGCGGCCAAGGACGAGGACCGCCGCGATGACGATGACGGACTGATCAGCGAATCCTGAGAAGGCGTTATCGGGCGTGACCAGGCCGAGCACCAAGCACGCCGCCAAAGCCAGCAGTGCGACGAGATCGTGGCGCACTTTTCCCGAGGCGAACAACGCAAGCGTGATGCCGAGCACGATGGTGCTGAGGATCGCCGGGCTCATCGGCGCGAAGTCATTGATCACGCCGCCGCTGCGCCCAGCTTCGCCGGCAGCGCGTTGGCGTAGGCGGTGATGTCTCCCGCACCCAGGCAAACGACGATATCGCCTGGCTTGGCCTCGGCGCGGACCAAATCCGGCAGCGAGTCCAGGCTCGCCATCCGGCGCGCGTCGCGATGGCCGTGGCTTTTCAGGCTTATCACGAGCGCGTCCGCGTTCACGTCATCGATCGGAGTTTCGCCCGCAGAGTAAACGTCGGCGACGCAGACAATGTCGGCGTCGTTAAAGCAGGTGGAGAATTCTTGGAACAGATCGCGCAGGCGCGTGTAGCGGTGCGGCTGCACCACGGCGATGACGCGGCCCTCCGTCATTTCTCGCGCGGCGGAAAGTACGGCGGCAATTTCGACCGGGTGGTGGCCGTAATCATCGACGATGCGGACTTCATTCCAATAGCCGGTGGTCGTGAAGCGCCGCTTCACCCCGGCGAATTTCTTCAGCCCGGTGCGGATGCCGGCGTCGGTGACGCCCAGTTCGCGCGCCACGGCGATAGCGGCCACCGCGTTCTGGACGTTGTGACGACCGGCCACTGGGAGAAAGAGGTCGTGCATCGTCACACCCGGGCCTTCGCCCTTCTTGCGGGCGACAACGTCAAACGTTGAACCATCACGCGAGGGGCGCACATTGACAGCGCAAACATCGGCTTGCGGGTTGAAGCCGTAGGAGATGATGCGGCGGTCGCGCACAAGTGCGGCCAGCGCCTGCACTTGCGGATGATCGAGGCACATCACGGCGAAGCCGTAAAACGGGATGTTCTCGACAAAGGTTTTGTAGGCCTCGTTCATCGCTTCGGCGGTGCCGTAATGATCGAGGTGCTCGGGATCCATATTGGTGACGACGACGGCGGTGGCGCGCAGGCGCGTGAAGGTGCCGTCGCTTTCGTCAGCCTCGACGACCATCCACTCGCCCTCGCCCATGCGCGAGTTGGCGCCGTAAGCGTTGATGATGCCGCCATTGATGACGGTGGGGTCCTTGTTACCCGCGTCGAGCAAGGCCGCGATCATCGACGTGGTGGTCGTCTTGCCGTGGGTGCCGCCGACGGCGACGTTCCACTTCAGCCGCATGATCTCGGCCAACATTTCGGCCCGGCGCACGATCGGTACGCCACGCGCGCGCGCGGTATCGACCTCCGGGTTGCCGTCCTTGATCGCCGACGAAATCACAACCACGCCAGCGTTGGCGGTATTCTCGGCCTTGTGACCGATAGAGATCGGGATGCCGCACTCGCGCAGTCGCTCGATATTGGCGCCTTCCTTGGCGTCGGAGCCGGTGACCTCATAGCCGAGGTTCTTCATCACGGCGGCGATGCCAGACATGCCAATGCCGCCAATGCCGACGAAATGGATAGGCCCGGTATCGAACGGAATGGCGCGGCGGATCATGATTTTCCTTACGCGGGCGCCACCGGCACGCCAAGTTTCTTGGCTACGCTGAGGAGCTGGCGGTCAAAACTTAGTATTGGAGCGTTGTAGCGGGAGGCTATGGCAATGTGCAGCCCATCGGGAGTTTTTAGCGGCAGGTCAAGCCGCCTCAAGAACAACCCACATGCCGCGATATCCTGCGGCGCAATCTCCGCCGCATCGGCCCAGGAAAGGCGCCATGCATCAAAGGCGTCAAAGGCCTGGCGCCCTTCGCGAGGCGACAAATCTCGGGCGCGAACGCGCCTGTTGATTACGGATGCATACTCGGCGGCCGCGAAGTCGCTGACCAAAACGGTGTCTCCGAGCTTGCTTAGCGCAACGCCCGCCCGTTGCGAAAACGGATCGAGCGCAAACAATGGAACCAGGACACTCGCATCCAGATAGACGCTCACCGCCAGTCCTCGTCCCGCATCTTGGCCAACACTTCGACCGCGCTGACGGTTGGCATCTTGCGACCGACACGCTGCTTTGCCAGCGCCTCAATATCCGCGGTCGACATTGGCTTGGGCTGAGGCCTGCCCGAAGCAGCAGGCTTTAGCTCAGCCACTGGCTTGCCGTGGCGCGTAATCGTGACGCCCTCACCCTTCTCGGCGCGGTCGATCAGTTCGGAAAGCTTGGCTTTGGCCTCGGCGACAGAATATTCGGTCATACGGAAATTATAGTCATCGTATGGTCATTTTGTCTAGATCTTAGCCCCGCGTCAGGATTGCCCGCGAGCGGGCGAGTATGGCGCGGGGGCCGAGGATGGAAATACTGGCTGCGATCAGGCCGAGCGCCAGCATGCCGGCGGCGAGGCCGATGGGCGCTGCGTTCTCCCAGGTGACGCCGAAGGCGTTGAGGATCGGGAACACGAGACCGATGGCGCTGAACAGCGCCACTTGGTTGAGCGCCCGGCTCATCGCCCGCCGGCGGCGCGCCAACAGCGAAACATGCGCGAGCACATCATAGCGGAAACCGGGATCAGGCGTCGCAGGCGCTTTGCCCAAGAGATCGGCCATCAGGAGATCGTCGTCACGGTCGCTCATTGTCCAGCCTCCGCAGGCACGCCCAACGCGGCCTGCAAACGCGCACGCCCGCGCGTCACATGAGATTTCACAGTACCCAGCGGCAGTTTCAAGATGTCCGCCGCTTCGGCGTGGGTAAAGTCTTGCCCCAGACACAGTGCAAGCGCCGCGCGCTGGTCGGCAGGCAGGTCTTCCATCGCGCGTCTCAGAGCCAGTTTTTGCGCCATGCGGGGATCACCATCGGTTTCGTTGTCTTCCAGTTGCGCATAGGCGTCATCGCGGGCGATGCGCCGGCCCTCAGCGCGGCGCGCACGGCGCCAGTATTGAAAAGCGACGCCGCAGATGAAGGTGCGTAAGCGTGAGCTACCATCGAAGCGGTCGAGCACTTCCCAAGTTCGGGTGAAGGCTTCCTGCGCGAGATCGTCCGCGTCGGCATAGGAGCCGACAAGACGGCGCAGGAAGGCGCGCACGGCGAACTGGTTAACGTCGACGATGCGGCCGAAGGCGGCCATGTCGCCAGCGCGGGCAGCTTGCACGAGACGCGCCTCCTCGGCGGCGTCCATGACGTTAGCTCTTGCGGCCGAAGATCAGAATCAAGAGCGCGCCGAGAGCCATGACACCCATGGTCACGGCGACGATCAGAAAGGCGAACGCCCATTCTTCGGCGCGCATGAAGTAATAGCCGGTGCCGAAGCCCGCCGCGAGCGCAAGGAAAACCACGAAGGTCCATGCTTTGCCGCCGCGCGAGTTTGCGCCAACCATGCCAGTCATGTCCCTGTCCCAGTCGCTTTGTTGCGCGACAAGCTTCAACAGTTCCGGCGGCGGGTCTTTGCCTTGATCCACGTACGATTTGATCAAGTCGATGGTCTGATTGCTGCGCCGCTCGGTCTGGAACATGCCGATGAAGGCCATCAGCATCCCGAACACCGGGAACATCAGCCACCAGTAAGCGGCGAAGAATTGGGCGAAGCTCATTGGTCAGTCCTCAGTTCGCGGCGAGCACGGTTGTGGATGGCGTCGATGCGCCGGTTTTCACGCAGCATGCCGAACACGGCCATCACAATCCCGAAGATCGGGAACATGAGCCACCAGAAATCGCGAAACAGTTCTTCAGACATCGGACCCTCCAGGCGAGTTTGATCGTCTACCGCCGCCGGGAGGATGGCTGGATGCAGCTGAGGCGAGCTTTTATCGCGCCACGCTCTCGGCGAGGTCGGCCAGGGATTTGGCCGCTTCGGGCTTGGCGCTGGCGCGGGCGGCGGCGGCGCGGACGGCCAGGCCGTGCGCGTCGGCAAGACGACGCTCAAGCAGGCCGGCCAGCGCGGCTGGCTCGAATTCCTGCTCAGTGAACACGTCAGCCGCGCCGACTGCCGTGAGGCCCTCGGCATTGGCGGTCTGGTGGTCGTCGGCGGCGGCGGCGAACGGGATCAGGATGGCGGGACGCCCTGCCACCTGAAGCTCCGTGACCGACGAGGCGCCGGCGCGTGAAATGACCAGGTGGCAGGCGCCTAGGCGCTGACCCATGTCGGTGAAGAACGGCGCTACATCGGCGTTCACCTTGGCCTTAGCGTAGGTCTTCTTCGCGGCCTCCACCTGCTCCTCGCGCACTTGGTGTACGACATCGAGGCGTTGGCGCAACGCTTGCGGCAAGCTGGCGATGGCGGCGGGTATCACCTCGCCGAACACACGCGCGCCCTGGCTGCCGCCAATGATGAGCAGGTTTAGACGTCCGCCTGCCGGCGCTTCCGGGTAAGGCCGTTCACGCACGGCAAGGATCGGCGAGCGCACCGGATTACCGACGACGCGCTTGCGATCAGTGGCGCTCGCGGGAAGGCGATCGAGGCGCTCGAAGCCGCACGCGACGATAGCGGCGCTCGTCGCCATCGTTCGGTTGACGCGGCCAAGCACGGAATTTTGTTCGTGAATGAGGATCGGCACTTTATGCGCGCGCGCCGCCATCAGTGCGGGGAAGGATGGGTAGCCGCCGAAGCCGGCGACGAGCGAGGGTGGCAACTCAGTGAAGCGGCGCTTGGCTTCGTTGATGCCGCGCGAGATTTTGAAGAGTGCGGGAATTGCGGTGAACGGATTAGCTGAGAGCGACGCGGCGGGCACGTCTTCGATGCGCTCGGCCGGAAAGCCCTCGGCGTAGCGACGTCCGCGTGCATCGGTCATCAGGATGACGCGCCAGTTGCGGCGAAACATTTCCTCGGCGAAGGCGGCTGCCGGGAACAAGTGCCCACCAGTTCCGCCGGCGGCAATGACAACGACTTTCTTGGTCATTGGTCCATCATGTGCGTGCGCGGCCCGCAAAAAGAAACGCGCCGGGCCGATCGCGAAGAAGGGAGAGACAGAACCCCAAAGCCAGCGCAGAGCCGACCATCGAGGAACCGCCGAACGAAATAAACGGCAGAGTCATGCCCTTGGCGGGCAGCAAACTCAAGTTCACCGCGATATGGATCGAGGCCTGCGCGACGAGAAGCGTAATCAGCCCCGCTGCGGCGATTTGTTCGAACGGATCGTTCAGGCGGCTCGCACGCGAGAGGCCGCGAAACGCCAACGCGCCAAAAAGCGCGATGAGTCCGAGCGATGCGAGCAGACCGAATTCTTCGGCCGCAACGGCGAAGACGAAATCGGCGTGCGCATCGGGCAACGAGCGCTTGATCACGCCCTCGCCTGGGCCGCGTCCGAACACGCCGCCCGCGGCGATGGCCTCGAGCGCGCGATTGACTTGGTAGGCAGCGTCGCCTTCCGGATTGAGGAACGCGTCGACGCGCTCGCGCGCGTGCGGATAAAATGAGTAGATCGCCCAAGCGCTGATCGCGGCCAGCGCCCCGCCGGCAAGCATCCACCGCAACGCCATGCCTGAGAGTACAAGCATCGGTCCAAGGCAGAGTGCAAGGAGCGCCGTCTGACCGATATCGGGCTGCATCAGCAAGGCGGCAGCCGCGAGCGAAAAGAGCCCGATCGACACCAAACGCCCAGGAAATTTCGGCGCGCGCACGCTTTCGCCGAGCATCCAAGCCCAGACCACGATCAGCGCGGGCTTTAATATCTCCGAGGGCTGCAAGGAAGCGATTCCGAAATCGAACCAACGCTGCGCGCCTTTGATCTCCGCGCCAAAAAGCGCTGCGAGAAAACAGAGCGGCAAGAAAACCGCGACGAGGACTGTGGCAACCCGGCGGACTTGCCGCGCGTCGAGCGAAGCCGCGGCAAACATGACGAGAACGCCGAGCACCGCATAGGCGGCCTGGCGACCAGCGAAGTAAAACGCTTCCTCAATACGGATGCGCGCGGTCGCGGCCGGCGAAGCGGCCATGGAGAACAGAATCCCGAGCGCGAACAATGCGGCGGCGATGAAAAGAAGCGGACGATCGTACGTGCGCAGCCTGTCGTACGCCGCGCCCACGCGTTCGGCGATAGCGCTCACGCTTTGGCCCCGTTGGCCTTGGGCGGCGCACCAGTGAGCGCGGCGACATAGGCCTTGAACCTATCGCCGCGTTCTTCGTAGGAGCGGAACTGGTCGAACGACGCGCAAGCCGGCGACAGCAGAACCACAGGGTGCGGTTCCCCTGATGCGCGCGCGTCGTTAAAGGCGAGCTTCACCGCCGCTTCGAGATTTCCGGCCATGACGGTGGCCACCTTGCCGCGCAGCGCGTCGGAAAAATCGCCGGCGCTTTGGCCGATGAGATAAGCCTTGGCCATGCGCGGGAAGAAGTCCTCCAATTCCTTGATGCCGCCATCTTTGGCGACGCCGCCGCCGATCCAATAGACACGCGGATATACCGCCAGCGCTTGCGCGGCGGCGTTGGCGTTGGTGGCTTTGCTGTCGTTGACGAAGCGCACGCCCTCGATGGTGCCGGCGCGCTCCAAACGATGCGGCAAGCCGCCGAACGTGCCCAGCGCTTGCGCGATGATGCGATGATCGACGCCAAGCGCCCTCGTCGCGGCGTAGGCGGCGGCGGCGTTTTGCGCATTGTGCTTGCCGGCGAGCGCAGGTGCTTGGGTCAGATCGGCGACGACCTCGGAGCGCCCTGAAAGCGCATCCACCAGCTTGCCGCCGAGCGCGCAGACGCCGCGTCCGAGCGCCTGACCCGAGGAGATCGGCGACACGTGTTGCACGGCGGCGCGCGTCAAATCTGTGCAGAGCGCTGCGGAGTGGCCGTCATCGACGCCGATCACCGCCCAGTCGGCCGCGCCCTGGTTCAAGAAGATGCGCTTCTTGGCGGCGCCATAAGCAGCCATGTCGCCGTGGCGATCGAGGTGGTCGGGCGTGAGGTTGAGCCAAACCGCCACGTCGAGGCGCAGGCTTGCCGTGAGTTCGAGCTGATACGAGCTCAGTTCAATCACATAATACGCGCCCGCATGCAGCGGCGGCAATTCCAGGATAGCGTTGCCGATATTGCCGCCGAGGCGCACGTCCTTGCCGGCTTCCTTCAGAATGTGCGCGATCAGGGCCGAGGTCGTCGACTTGCCGTTGGTGCCGGTGATGCCGATGAGTTTCGGGCGCTGCGTCGCCGGCAGCGCGTTCACGGCGCGGGCGAAGAGTTCAATATCGCTGACGATCGGCACGCCGACGGCGTCCGCAAGGGTGACCACGCGGTGCGGTTCGGGGAATGTCAGCGGCACGCCGGGCGAGAGCACGAGCGCTGCAAACGTCCGCCAATCGCGGCTATTGATGTCCGACACCGGCACGCCCGCCGCTTCGGCGGCGGCGCGGGTGGCGTCGTTATCGTCCCACGCATGTACGCGCGCGCCGCCAGCGCTAAGCGCACACGCGGCGGCGAGGCCAGTGCGGGCAAGCCCGAACACGGCAACGTCGCGGTTCTTGAATTCCGTGATCGGAATCATCCGACCGTCTCCAACACGTGAGCGTGCGGGTGTGCGCTGCTTCGCCCCGTTAACGCAACTTCAGCGTTGCGAGGCCCGCGAGCGCGAAAATCATGGCGATAATCCAGAACCGAATGACGATTGTCGGCTCTTGCCAGCCGAGCTTCTCAAAATGGTGGTGGATGGGCGCCATCAAGAACACACGCTTGCCAGTGCGTTTGTAGACAGCCACTTGCAGCATCACCGAAAGCGTTTCGAGCACGAACAGACCGCCAACGATGGCGAGAACGATCTCATGCTTGGCCGCCACCGCGACGGCGCCAAGCAGACCGCCAAGCGCCAGAGAGCCGGTATCGCCCATAAATACGCGCGCGGGCGGGGCGTTGTACCAGAGGAAACCGAGCGAAGCGCCGAGCAATGCGCCCAGCACCGTCGACAGTTCGGCGACACCGGAGACATGCGGGATGCCGAGATAGTCGGAATAGTCGACGCGGCCGACGAGGTAACAGATCACGCCGAAAGTGCCCGCCGCGATCATCACCGGCACGATGGCTAAGCCATCGAGCCCATCCGTCAGGTTCACCGCGTTGCCGAAGCCGACAATGACGATCATCGCAAAGAGCACGTAGAAGATCAGCAATTGCATGCCCCAGCCGTTCACGAACGGCAGCGCTACAGCTGTCAGCGGATCGCCGGCCATGAGGGCGTTGATGAAGCCCATGACGTCGTGCGTTTGGCCTGGCGTTGTCGCCACCCATTCAGCGGCGAGCATGGCGAGTGCTGCGACCAGCGCGATCGAAAACTCGAAAAACAAACGCAATCTGGCGGAAAGCCCGCCGTGATGCTGCTTGGTGACTTTGGCGTAGTCATCGACAAAGCCGATGGCGCCGAAGCCGAGCGTCACCACCAACACGGCCCACACATATGGGTTGTTGAGATCCGACCAAAGCAGCGATGAAACCGTCAGCGGAATGAGAATGATGAGCCCGCCCATCGTCGGCGTGCCCTTCTTCGTCAGCAGATGGCCGGCCGGGCCGTCTTCGCGGATCGGTTGGCCTTTGCCCTGCTTCTTGCGCAGCCACGCGATGAACGGCGCGCCAAACGCAAACGCGAAAATCATCGCGGTGAACATGGCGCCGCCAGTGCGGAAGGTGATGTAGTTGAAGAGGTTGAAGAATTGCGAGCGCTCTACGAACTGCGCCAAGAGCTCAAGCATTCACGTCCCCCCATGTGTGGCGGCGAGCGCGCTGAGCGCCGCAACCACTCGGCTCATCTTCGAGCCGTTCGATCCCTTCACGAGCACGATGTCGCCCGCTCGTAGCGCAGGCGCAATGACCGGAATCAGCGCGTCCGCACTTTCGGCATAGCCGCCACGACGCGACGCGGGAAGCGCCTCCATGAGTGCGGCCATGCGCGGGCCCGCGGCGAAGACGAGATCCACGCCAGCTTGTTCCAACGGTTGCGCAAGGCCGGCGTGGTAGGCGCGCTCCTCGGGGCCGAGTTCCAACATATCCCCAAGCGCGACAATGCGGCGTCCGTTGCCCACAGGCTTGCGCGCCGCCAGTGTGGAAAACGCTGCGGCCATCGAAGCGGGATTGGCGTTGTAGGCGTCATCCACAAGCATGAAGTCGCCGAACGCCGCTTCGATCCGTGTGGCGACGCCGCGGCCATCGAAGGCGCGCAAATGTTCGAGCGCATGCGCCGCGGCTTCGAGATTGGCGCCGACGACGTCGGCGGCGGCAAGCGCCGCAACCGAATTGAGCGCCCAGTGCGCACCTTCGACACCGACGCGATACTTGATCAAACGGCCGAGAATTTCGGCTTCCGCGTTGGAGCCGGTTTCATCCATGTCGAATTTGAGTAGCCGCGCTTCGCATTCTGGTCCACGGCCGAAGCGGATTAGCGTCGCGCCATTGCGCTCGGCTGCGGCGATGAGACGATCAGCGTGCGGCGCATCGGCCGGCACGAGTGCTGCGCCGCCGGGTTCGAGGCCGGCATAGATATCGCCCTTCTCGTCGGCGACGGCTTCGAGCGAGCCGAGGTTTTCCACGTGCGCTGGCGCGATCGTGGTGACGAGCGCCGCATGCGGCTTTACGAGTTGCGTCAGCGGCAGGATTTCGCCGCGATGGTTCATGCCAATCTCGAACACGGCGAACTGGCTCTCGCGCGGCATGCGCGACAGGGTCAGCGGCACGCCCCAATGATTGTTGTAGCTCTTCACGCTGCGATGCGTGGCGCCGCTGGCGGAGAGGCAAACCGCAAGCGCTTCTTTGGTTGACGTCTTGCCCACCGAGCCAGTGACAGCGATGCGCTTGGCCGGCGCGCGATCACGCGCCGCTTCGCCGAGCTTGCGCAAACCTTCGAGAACATCAGGCACGCAAAGTGCAGGCCCCAGCTCCTCGGCCTTGCGCGCATCGGAGATGAGTGCTGCGGCCGCGCCCGAGACGAACGCCTGCGCGAGAAAATCGTGCCCGTCGCGCACATCTTTCAGCGCAACGAAAAGATCGCCCGGCTCGCATGTGCGCGTGTCGATCGAGACGCCGGTGATCGACCAAGCGCTGCCTTGGATGAGGCGCCCGCCGGTGGCGGCTTGCGCTTCTTCGGCGGACCAGAGTTCGCTCATGTGTTCAGCTCTCCAACACGCCGCGCGCCACATCCTGATCCGAGAACGGATGCGTGACGCCTTTGATGATTTGTCCGGTTTCGTGGCCTTTGCCGGCGATGAGCACGGCGTCGCCCGGCTTCATCATCGCGATGGCTTCGCGGATAGCTTGCGCACGGTCGCCGATTTCGATCGCGTTCGGCGCGGCTTTCAGGATTTGCGCGCGGATGGCGGCGGGTTCTTCGCTGCGCGGATTGTCGTCGGTGACGATGGCGATGTCGGCGTGACGCGCGGCGATGGCGCCCATTTTCGGGCGCTTGTCGGTGTCGCGATCACCGCCGCAGCCGAACACAGCGATGATGCGCCCGGGCGCATGCGGGCGCGCGGCGCGAAGCAAAACATCGAGACCATCGGGCGTGTGCGCATAATCAACGAACACATGGCCACCGCTCTTGCTTTGGCCGACATGCTCCATGCGGCCCTTCACCGGTTGTAGCGTCGCCATGCCCGCAAACACGGCTTCCGGCTTTTCGCCAAGCGCCAGCGCGAGCGTTGCGGCGGTGACGGCGTTGATGGCTTGGAATTCGCCGATCAGCGGCAGTTCGACTTTGTATTCTTTCGGAGGCGAAAGTGCGGTTGCCCAACGCAGCGTCAATGTCTGCGCATTCGGCCTCGGCTGAATCTCGATGATCTTCAGGCCGTATTCGCTAGCGCGCCAGCCAGTCTCAAGAACAACAAGTCCATCAGCGCGTGCCGCGCGCTCAAAATCCACGCCATAAGGAGAGTCAGCATTGATGACAGCAGTGGCGTCTGCATCCGCGTCTAGCAATGGCCAGAGGCGCAACTTGGCGTCGCGATACGCGTCCATTGTGTGATGATAGTCGAGGTGATCTTGCGTCAGGTTTAAGAACGCGCCGGCTTGAAAGCGAATGCCATCAACACGGTGTTGCACGAGGCCATGGCTGGACGCTTCCATCGCCAGATGCGTGACGCCATCGTGTGCGAGGCGCGAGAGCGTTGCGTGTATAGCGGCGGGGTCAGGCGTGGTGTGGCCGAGATCGATGACGCCGCTTGGCGCAATGGCGCCGAGCGTGCCGAGGCTCGCGGCGCTCTTTCCAGCATGCGCCCAAATCTGGCGCAGGAAATCCACGGTGGAGCTTTTGCCGTTGGTGCCAGTGACGGCGACGATGGTTTGCGGCCGCGCCGGATACAAAGCCGAAGCCGCCAGCGCAAAGGCGCGCCGAGCATTCTCGCTGACCACGTGCGCGACGCCGGGATCGGCGCCCAGATCGCCCGCGCTCAACACCGCGACCGCGCCGTTTTCTTTGGCCTGCGCAACGAAATCGCGGCCGTGTGCGGCAACGCCCGCAAGCGCTGCAAACAGAAAGCCCGGCTTCACTTGGCGTGAATCAGCGGTGAGGCCGGCAATGTCGAGATCGCGCGCGTTCTCCGGAACGCCGCTTTGGAACAGATCGCCGAGCTTCATGCCCTCTCCCTAGCGCGCCGGCGCGCGAGGCTCCACACGCAAACCGAGCATCGGCGCGATCCGCCGCAAGGTGCGTGCAACCGCCGGCGCCGCGATGGCGCCGCCGACCGCGCCCTCGCCCACGTCGTCGAGCGCAACGACGATCACATAACGTGGATCGTTGGCCGGAAATACGCCTGCGAAAGAGGAGAAATTGCGGCTTTCGTCATAGCCGGCCGCGCCCTGGAAAAGTTCGGCGGTGCCGGTTTTGCCGGCGACCATGAGGCCGGGCACGTCGGCGGCGCGTCCGGTCCCGTCAGTGACGGTGGCGCGCATATAAGCCATGAGCTGGCGCGTCACCTCGGCCGAGAACACGGGTGTCCGCTCGATCTCGGCGTCCGGCCCGCGAGCGACGAGCGTGGGCGCGACGCGCGCGCCTTGGTTCGTGAACACGGTGTAGGCGCCGGCGAGTGTGGATTGCGTAGCCGCCAAACCATAGCCGAAGCCGAGCCCGGCGACATCGCGGCGCCCGCGCGCTTGCGGCGCAAGCGGCGCTTGATTGCGGCCGAGTTCGAGCGTCGACGGCGCGGTGAGCCCGAGGCGCTCGAGATAGGCGCGCTGACGTGCGCCGCCGAGACGAAGCGCCAAGCGCGCAGCGCCGATATTGGAAGAATGCGCGAGGATATCGCGCAGGCTGGCGAGGCCCTCGACCGGCTCGTGATCCTGGATCACGGAACTATCGATCTCGAAGGCCTGTGTGAGATCGAACAGTTCACGGCTATTGGTCACCTCCTCTTCCAGCGCCATGGCGATGGTGAAGGGTTTGATGGTGGAGCCGAGTTCGTGCAGATCGCCAGCGACGCGATCACGCCGCGCCTGTTCGCTGGCAGCACCCGCCGCGTTAGCGTCGTAGGTTGGCCACGATGCAAGCGCGAACACTTCGCCGCTGCGGCCATCAAGCAAAATCGCGGACGCGCCCGAAGCGCCTGACGCACGCGCGGCGGCTTCGAGTTCGGTTTCGAGCGCATATTGCATGCGCACGTCGAGCGAGAGCCGCACGGATCGCCCCGCTTGCCCCGCCTCGCGAATTTCAGCATCGAGCCCGCGCTCGACGCCGGAGAGCGGATTGAGATCAACATCGGTGAAGCCCAACGTATGGGCGGCGAGTTCGCCTTGCGGATAGACGCGGCGATCCTCAGCCTGGAAGCCAATGCCAGCGAGTCCGAGCGCCAGTACGGCGTCGCGTTGCTCGGGCGTAAGGCTACGGCGGAGATAAACGAGACGGCGCGAGCGATCGTTGAGACGGCGCACCAAAGTCGCGCGATCGAGATCGCGAAAGGCGCCGCGCAGCGCGTCGGCGGTTTCTTCCGCGTTCCAGACCCGGTGCGGTTCAGCCGTCAGCGCGAACGCACGCACGGTGGTGGCGAGCAGGACGCCATTGCGATCAACGATATCAGCGCGCGGAATGGCGGCAATGACGGCGCCGCGCGGCTCGGCAAGCGGATCGCCGGAAAAAGCGAGTTGCACAGCGCGACCAGCGAGCAGCAGCAGCACCGCGAATATGCCGAGCGCGAGCAAGCGCACGCGATTGCGCGCGGGCGCGGCCTCCGCCGGCAGCTCCGGCATATGCGCGCGCGTGAACGCGGCCGCGGGATTGAAAGCTTTCACTCTTGCGCTGGCGGCGCTTGCGGCGCGGGCAGACGTTGAGCGATGGCGGATTCAGGCAGCGCAGCGGCCTCGCTACCGACGACCGCGCCAAGGCGATCTTCCGCTAGCGTCTCGATCCGCTCGGGACTTTCCAGTTCGGCGATCTCGGCGCGCAGCGCCCGCAGATCGGATTCACCTTCGCTGATCTCATGTTGCAGCGCGCGTACGCGCGCTTCGGTGCGTGCAGCATCGGTCTTGGCTTTATACAAGCCAATCGCCAGCGCCACGACAAGCACCGCCGCTGCGATCTGCAGGACGCGCCTCAGTTGAGCTTTTGCCATTCCGCCTCCGCTTTCGGCGCAAGTGCCGGCGGTTCGAGTTCGTCCCATGCGGGCGCAGCGGTGCGTGTCGCCCAACGCAGGCTAGCCGAGCGTGCGCGCGGGTTGATGGCAGTCTCCGCGTCGCTCGCGACAGTGGCGCGTTTACGATCGAGCACAAAACTTGGCGCGCGCTCGGGCGGCAGATCGGGCGCGTAACGCGAGCCACGGCCCTGCGCATCGGCGCGCTCGGTGATGAAGTGCTTGACCATGCGGTCTTCGAGCGAGTGGAACGAGACAACGACAAGCCGTCCGCCCGGCTTCAGCGCCCGCTCCGCGGCCGAGAGCCCGCGCGCCAGTTCGCCCAGTTCATCGTTCACCAGCATCCGCAGCGCTTGAAAGGTTTTCGTCGCCGGATGCGTGCGCGCGCCACGGCGGCCGCCGACGGAATCCTCCACCAGTTTCGCGAACGCCAATGTCCGCGTGATCGGCGCGAGGGCGCGGGCCTGGACGATGGCGCGGGCGATGCGGCGGCTCTCGTCATCCTCGCCGTAGCGGTAGATCAGGTCGGCGAGCGCGGGTTCGCTGAGCCGGTTCACGGCGTCGGCGGCGCTCAAGCCTTCCTTCTCCATTCGCATGTCCAAGTCCGCGTCGGTCTGAAACGAAAAGCCGCGTTCGGCCTGGTCGAGTTGGAAGGACGAGACGCCGAGATCGAAGACGACGCCGTCCACCGGCTCTTCCAACTCCAGATCGCCAAAGCGGCCTTGATGAAGCGTGAATTTACCTTTGGCTGACTGCGAAAGTTCGGCGCCCCGCGCGATCGCGTCCGGGTCGCGGTCATAGGCGAGCACCTGGCAATCGGCCCGGGCCATCATTTCTCGGGAATAGCCGCCGCCGCCGAAGGTGGCGTCCACGTAAACGCCCCCGTCCCGCAGCGCGAGCGCCTCCATGGCTTCAGCTAAGAGTACCGGCGCGTGCGACATTCCGGGCGACATTACAACGAGTCCGGCGCAACGACGTCGCGTTCCCTGCCCGCAAGCGTGAAGAATCAGCTAATCGTCCCGGACAGGCAACATTGGGGTGGGGCATGCAGGGGGACGGAACGGGATTGGGCGGCGGCGCGGACGCCGGTCAGCCGGCGGCAATCGTCATCCAGACCGGCCGCGCAAAGGGCGCCAAGCCCGAGGAAATCTACCGCGCCTGGCTCGACCTCGCCGAAGCGCGGATCGCTGGCGAGCAGGTGCTGCTCGGCGGCTATGCCCTGGCGGCGGGCGATCAAGCCACACACGGCGAAGCCGAACTCGCAAAAGTGCTCGGCTTCTTCGACGGCCTCGCCGCGCAAGTGTTCACGCGCCAGACTGATGTCGGCGAGCTCTCCAACTACATGGCGGCGGATGCCCTGCGCTGGCGCGACTTGTTGCGCGGCCTGCGGCAACGGAGTGCGGCGGCAAAGGAGACGCCGCGCTATCATCAAGTCACACGCGCCTTGGCGGCGACTGAGTTTTTGGCCTCCGAACCGATCAGCGATGAAGAGCGCAGCGCGTTTGCGCTCGACAACATCCGCGCCGATGTTGCCGCCGACGGCAGAAGCATCACCATCGTTGCCGATCTGCGCGGACGCACCGCAGCGCCGCGCGCCGTGCCGAACATCGCGATCTGCTTGCGCGACGCCAATGGCGATATTTGCGGCGAAGCCGTGCTGGCGCCGCCAGTGGCGAAGATGCAGGGCCAACGCAGCGAGGGCTTTACAGCGACGCTCGAGGCAGCGCGAGAGGTTACGGACGTTGAAGTCAGCTTCACACGAAGCGCGCTTGGGTGACGCCTTTGCCGGCCGTTAGGCCGACGGCGTGCACTGCATTTCGCCGTTGAGATAGATGAGGCCGGCGCCCGCATCGGTGATGCGAATGGCGCCATCGGGCGCGATTGGCGCAAAGCGTCCGCCCTCGCAGGTGAAACGCGCTTCCGGCGTTGTGAGTACCTTGGTGATGACGCCATCGCCGCGCCGATAAATCACCGGCATCCCATCTGGGAGCGGCTCGAGCACTTCGCGGTCACGCAGGGTGCGCTCGGCGAAGACGCCGGGCCAGGGATTGTGCAGTGCCGGCGCGTGATCGAGCAACACCCGCGTCCAGGGCTTGAACTGGAAGCTGTGGACGTAGCTTGGCAGAGTCGGGTCACGCCTACTCTCGGCGGCATAAGCAAACTTGGCGGCGAGAAAACTCACGAACGCGACGGCGTAAACCGCCAGGCCGGCCGTCCAGACGCCGGCAACCGGCGCCGGCGTGAAAACGAACTGGCGTCCCAACCAAACCAAGGCAGGCGCGAATGCCCACGAGACGTAACGGATGACATAGTACTGGCCAGCGTTGAAATTGTTCTGCGTCAGTACCGGGATCAGCATCAGCAAAACGCCGAGCAGCAATGCGTCCGAGCGATCGAACAGCGCGCCTGGTTTGCCATCGCGCGCGCGCAGGGCCCGCAGCATGAGCACAACAACAATGCCGGCGAACACAAACGGAAATGCGATAATGGCGCCCTGATCAGGGTCGAGCAGCAGGTGGCCGAGCATCGTGGCGTTGAGCTGCGAGAAGGTCACGAAGCCGCTGCTCAGGATCGGATTGACCACGCCGACCCAGATCAGATTGAACAGAGGCGCGATCGAAGCGACCGCCGCGCCGAACGCAAGCCGCCAGCCCTGATCAAACAAAACAGAAAACTTTAGGCGCCGACGCTCAGCGTCCCACGCGTCGGCAAGAGCGGCCAGGCCAAGCGCGCCCAGCATCAAGACCGCGCTTGGATTTTGCAGCGCCGCCATGCCGATACACAAACTCGATAGCAAGATGCGCCGGTCCAGAAATGCGACGCCCGCAATCAGCAACAGCGAGGCGGTGAACACTTCCGGATGCGTCCACGCCGCATACCAATTCAGCGCCGTCGCTCCGAAGCTCACGGCCACGAACAGTTTTGCCAGCGGCGACAGCGAAGGTGAACGCGCCAGCACGTAGCCGGCCGCGCTGACTGAGATCAAATTGATGGCCAAGAAACCGAGGATCGGATCGAGGCCGAACCACCCCAGTACCAACGCAAACGGCGCGCTTAAGAGTGAATAGAACCAGAAATGGATCGAGTAGCTTCGTCCGTCCGCGCCTTCAATCAGCATGTACCAGATGATTTCCGGCCCAATGTCCGGATGCTGCATGAGCGCTTCGCGCAGCGACGGATCGATCGCCGGCCAAGCCTGGACCAGCCATGCTTGCTGCATGGCGAGATAGTACGCCCCGTCGCCGCGCAGTTCGAAGCCGCGCTGGCTGACGATGCTGAACAAGACGCTTAACACCAAGAACGCGATGATGGCGCCCGTGATCAGCTTCGGTCGGTCTTCCAACCAGCTTTCCACGCGCCAGCGTTCTATCTTGCCCGGCATTTCGCAGCCCCCTTAGCAGCAGGCGTTATACTGCAAATGCCGGGCTGAGTCAGAATACGCCAACCAAGCGAGCGAACGAAGGAAACGCCAGTCGGCCTGTAAGCCGGGTTCTGTACCGCTTTCGCGGTGACGACCATTCCTCTGGACCGTGTGTCGCCACACGGTTCTCGCGACCAACCCGAACACAATCCGCGGACGGACCTGCCACTTGCGTGACGCGTGCTCCTATTCGGTCTTGCTCCCGGCGGGGCTTGCCGTGCCCGCTTCCTTACGGTCGCGGCGGTGGGCTCTTACTCCACCGTTTCACCATCGCCTGCGTCCATAGTCCGAGGACCAAGACGCTTTCGGCAGACTATTCTCTGTGGCGCTATCCCTAAGATCACTCTCGGCGGGCGTTACCCGCCGCCGTATCCGCGTGGAGCCCGGACTTTCCTCGAGCGCACCCTTTCGAGTTTGCGCCCGCGGCCGTCCGGCCGACTGGCGCGGCCTATGTAGCGAAGCGGCGGCGCTTAAGCCAGCGTGTGGGCGACGGCGGCGAGCAGGAAGCGCGTTTCTTCGTCGGCGCTGCCGCTAATATCGCCGGGGCGAAAGCGGCGCTGGAAGGCGACGAGGGCAGCTTTGGTTGAATTATCCATCGCGCCCGTTTGCTTCACGTCATAGCCGATGGCGGCGAGTTGCAGCTGGATGTCCGAGGCGATGTCGTCGCCGTCGAGTTGCGTGGCGACATGTTCGGGCCAAATCGACACGCCTGCATCGGCGAGACGCTTCCACGGAAATTTCTCGCCAGGATCGGCTTTGCGTTCGGGCGCGACGTCGGAGTGTCCGACAACGCGTTTGGCGTTGAGTTCGGGCCAGCGCGCGAAAATGTCCTTGAGCAGTTGGATCACCGCATCGATCTGCGCATCGGCGAAATCCGGTAAGCCGAAATCGTGGCCGCCATTGACGATCTCAATGCCGATCGCGCGCGCGTTAACATCACCCTCGCCTTCCCAGCTCGACGCGCCGGCGTGCCAAGCGCGATGCTCTTCGGGCACCAAGCTGTAAATCTTGCCAGCTTCGTCGACGACGTAGTGCGCACTCACGCGCGAGAGCGTCGCATCGGACAACACGTCTTCGCTTTGCCAGGGCCCCGGATACTTGCCGGCGACGGGCGCGGGATCGGTGAGGCGCGCGATCGCGGTCTCCGCGTCCTGCATGCCAGTATAGTGAAGCACGATCAGATCGATCGGACGCGTGCGCGCGTCGAAATTGGGCGATGGGCGATTGATGTAGGGGTCCGTCACGCGACTCTTATAGGGCGACTCTCGAAGCCAAGTCGTTACTTGCGGCTGGTTTCAACGACCCAGCCATTCGGCGTTTGCCGCGCCTCAAGCACGCCATCGGCGCCGACAGACGCGGGACGGCGCGGCCACAGCCGGATCGCAAGGGCAGCGCCGGCAACCATAACGCCGACAACCGCCGCCGCGGCAAACGCGAACACAAGAGCGAGCGTCGCGCCGATCGCCAGCACCATAAGCCCAGCAGCGCGCATGAGCGCGCTCAGGGTGGCGGAGCCAAAGTCGGCGGCGTTTGCGGTCATGTGTGGCGAACTCCTCACGTTAAGATATGGAGGGAAAGGCTCCGCGATCAATACGGCGCGCGTGGGGCGCGCGTGCGGCGTGGTTACTTCGCCTCCACACTCATCTCGGTGCGAATGCGGGCATAGGCGGCGTTGATCGCGGCGGTCTTTTCGCGGGCGATTTCAACAAATTCCGGCGGCGCTCCGCGTTGGAGCATGCGGTCAGGATGGTTTTCAGCCGCCGTGCGCCGCCAAGCATGGCGCACCTCCTCCATGCTCGCGCCAGGCAAAAGGCCCAAGACCGCGTATGGATCGCCAGCCTCAGGGCCGAGATTGGTCGCTTTGATGCGGCGGAACTCCATTTCGCTGAAGCCGAAATGGGCGGCGACTTCGGCCAGGTAATCGAGTTCGGCCTGCGTGATGGCCCCATCGGCGGCGGCAATGTGGAAAAGGCCGTCGAGGACGTCCTCCAACAGGCACGGCCGCGCGCGGTATTTGCGGCCGATCTGTTTGGCGTAGGAATCAAATCCTAGAATAGTCTGGCCCGCCAGCGAGAAGGCGCGCATGAAGTGCTGCTCTTCGCCAGGCGGCGGGCGAAACACCTGAGCCGCAGCAGCAGCCTCGGCTTCAGTGGTCTGGCCATCGGCCACTGCCATCTTGGCGGCGAGGCCAATCACGGCAGCGGTAAAACCGACGTCGTTCGGACGCGGGGCGCACTCTTCGCTAAATTCCGGCGGTTCGGCCTCCGGATCGAAGGCGCGCGCGGCCAACTCGACGATGCGGGACCAGACGGACATGAGCCCATTGTCGCCGATGCCGGATTAACGCGCCAGTGACAGGGCTGTGAAACCCGAACCGGCGTCTGGGTGTTGATGACGCATGACGCCTCTAACGAGGCAAGGGGTCAGCGATTAGCCGACCGGAATCGCTTCGCCGGATACCATCTGGAGTGCATCGGCGCCGCGTTCAGCTTCAAGCTGCTGCTGAGCCTCTGTCAGCACATTGAGGATGAAGCCCTGCACCTGGTAGGTGCGCCCGCCCCAATGCCGACCGGGCACATGCCAAACTTGCACTTCGCTCCAATCGCCGGCCTCCGAAACATCGCGGATCGGCACGTCGCGGGTGATCTCGCCACCATTCAGCCAGTTGGAGTGATCGACGATGATGAGCCGCGGAGAAACAACCTCACGGACGACGGCGACATGGCCGCGATTTGCGGTGGCATAGCCACGCAACACCATCACTGAGCTCTCTTCCGGCTCTGCTGTGGTTTCGTAGCGATCGCGCGCTTGCTGCCACCAAGTGTTCGCGTTGCCGAAAATCTGAACACCCGACTCGCGCCGCGCAAACGGAACGCACTGCAGGCGCGCACGCCAATTGGAAACGCGCGCGGTCGGCTCATAGGCCTCGTCCGGCGGCGGCGTGAAATCGCTCGGCGCCATTGTGGCGTGCGCCGAGGGACCATCGGTCACGGCCGGATCGACGGCGAGATCCATCGACAGCGGCGTCAATGCATCAGCTTCCGATGCGACGCCGGTGAAGCCGGCGATCGTCGCAGCCGCGAGGAGGAGCGCGCGAGAATTCATCATGCCCTGATGCCCAGACGAGCCGTTGACCCAAACTGACACACACAAAAGGGCGAGCGAGGTAAAAGAAGACTTAATCCGTCAGCTGAACAATAGGAAAGGTGGCCCGTCTTATGGTAAACATGGGCAGGCAGGACTAGATGTTGTCTTGTTCCCCGGTAATACATCTTAAGGCTAGTCTTGCCGGTCCGGTAAGAAAGCTTAACGCGGGAACTCAGCTCAAAGCGGCGTGCAGCGCGAATGGGTGGATGAAGCCCTCCGCCTGATAGACCCGCCCGCCCCAATGCCCGCCGGGGATGTGCCAGACGCGGATCTCGCTCCAGTCATTATTGGGCGAAACATCGAGCACCGGCACGCCGACGCTGACTTCTCCATTATTGAGCCAGTTGGCCTGATCCACTCGGATAAGCCGGCTGGAGTCCACGCGCGTCACGACGGCCACGTGGCCTCGGCCGGGATTATTGTAGCCCCGCGTGACCAAAACTGAGCCAGCGGCCGGCCGGGAAGATTGCGGATATCTTCCGGCGGCCTGACGCCACCAAGTATTGGCGTCGCCGTAAATCTGAATACCTGAAGCCTGGCGCGCAAATGGCACGCATTGAAGCCCGGCACTGTGGTCAACGATGCGGGGTTCGCCGACGCCGCGCCAGCTGGGAATGGCCTCCGCCACGCCGCCCATGCGCGGCCCGCCCGCCGAAATCGGCGCAGGCGTCGACGCGCAAGCGGTCGAAACCGCCGCCAAAAACCCGAGCATCAAGGCCCGGGCTGGCCCCACTCCTATCCCACTCGCCATTTCGGAGGCGATCTTAAACCGCTTGAGTTGGCATCCGGTGAATGCGCCCATCCGACGCGAGGCGAGCCGTCGCAGGCTTGACCGGGGGTCGAAATCGGGGCCACCGGGTAGCGCAATGACCGTGGATCGCCCCCCTTTGATCGTTAGGCCCTGCTTCCAGCAGGACTTGGAGACCGTCCAATTGATCTACGCCCACCATGTTCTGTCGGGGACGGGGACATTCGAACTCGAGCCGCCCACACTTGAGCAAATGACCGAGCGCTGGAGCGCCGTCGCCCAGAAGGGCTGGCCTTTCGTGGTGGCCTCCCCCGTGAGCGACCCCAGCCGGGTGCTCGGCTTTGCCTACGCCGTCCAGTATCGCGACCGCGCCGCCTACGCGAAGACCTTCGAAAGCTCTGTCTATGTCGGCCCCACAACCCAGCGCCTTGGCGTGGGCGAAGCGCTGATGAGCGAAGTGCTGCACAGTTTGCGCGACGACGGCGTGCGGGAAGTGCTCGCTTTCATCGGCGACAACTACAACACCGCCTCGAAAGAACTGCATGCCAAATTGGGCTTCCAGTTCGTCGGCACCCTTAAGAATGTCGGCGAGAAATTCGGCAGACGGCTCGATGTGGTCGTGATGCAGCGCACACTGCCGCGGCTAAATCCGCAAAAAACCTGAACTTCGAGCGAAGGTTCGGCATGTTCGCATCCGCACATCAACGGCACGCGGGGCTGATCGCGCGGTTCAAATTAGCGATTGGGTAACCATGCTTACGACATCCTCATGCTAACGGGAGGAGATCGCGATGCTCTTACGCAAGCTCGTGGTCGTTGGTTTGGTCGGGTTCGTTAGTTTCGCCGCGAATATCGCAACCGCCGAAGATGCGGTCGGTCCTAGCGCGCTTGTAGCTGTCGACGGCGTCAACTTCGCCGATCCATCGACGGCGTTTTCTGAGAGATTTGCGCTGACTGTCAGCCCCGGCAGAGAAGGCCGGTTCGCTGGCTTTACGCCGGCGCAAGCGGACCGCGAACGCGGCGAGCGCTCTTCAACAAGCTACGAACTCTCCGTTGTGGCCAGTTCGCCAGGCGGCTTCGATGTCGAGTTCGCGCAGCGCGGCGGCTTTGGTTTCAACGATCAGGGCGATGTCGACAGGCAGACCCGCGGCTCCGAACTGCGCTTGGGACACGGCCTGCGCAACATGCCCCGCGATACGCCCTCATCGGTCGGACGCTGGTATCTCTTCGCTGCTTCAGAAGACGAGGCGCTGATTTGGCGACCAGGTGTCCGAAGTGAATTTGGCGGATCGGACTCCGGTTTCGCTCTGCAGGACCGTGTCGAGATCGGCGATCTCCAGGCGGGGGTCACCTACGAAGCCAACGGCTGGCAAGCCTCGCTGGCTTATGTCGAGCGCGAGATCAGCACCCGCACCGGCTCTCAGACCTACACGCAAGACGAGAACTTCGCCGGTGTCACTTTAACCATGCGACACTGAAAAAATCGGCTGGGCGGAGATGTTTCGTCAGACTAGCCTTAACAGTCGGCGGAACCTGTGGCAGCCATTATGCATTGCTGCTTCGACAGGGTTTGGAACGAGGCTGTAATGGGTGGCTTGAGTTCTTTTAGATCAACTTTGCTGGCGGGCGGCGTGCTCGCGGCGGGTTTGGTCACAGCGTCCGTCGCGGGCGCGCAGGAAGGCCCGCCGGCTTCGGTGAGCTTTGAAGACTCCGCGCTGCTTGTAGACGCCCCCACCCACGTCGTTGATGCCTCAGTTCGGGACGACGCCAGCCAGCGCTTTGCTCCAACCAACCCGTCCCAAGGCGAGCGCCCGCGCCGGCTTGAGCTTGAATTGGCGGCCGGCGGTCGTGATTCACCTGTCGACATTTCACTGGCCCAGCGCACCACGCTCGGTGCGGACGCAAACGGTGACGTGGATCGTCAAGGCAGTGGTTCGGAAGTGCGCATCGGCCGCGGCTTGGTTCGCGATCAGCGCGATGTCGCGGGCGGCGGCCGTTCGGTCTATATGTTCGTCGCATCCGACAACGAAGCACTGACCTGGCAGCCGGGCGGCGCGCGTAACGATTTCGGTGGCCGCGGCTCATCGCTCGCTCTCGAAGAGCGGGTTGAGGTCGGCGACATGTCTGCTGGCGTCACCTATGAGCGTGACGGCGTTCAAGCATCGCTCGCCTATGTCGAGCGCGAGGAATCCACGCAGGTTGGCAACCAGTCCTTCGAACAGGACATGAGCTTCACCGGCGTGACCCTCACCATGCGGCGCTAAGCGCCGGTCAACCGCTGCATCTAGACCCAAGCGCCGCATAGCGGCATGCTTGCCGCGCCGGGGGAAAAGGCGTGGCTGCGGGCAAACTGACTACCATCGTTGCGATCGACGTCGTCGGCTATTCGGCGTTGGCTGAAGCCGACGAAGAGGCCGCGATCGCTGCGGTCGGACGCCTTGTCGAGCGCTGCACGGCCGCCGCCGCCACCCATGAAGGTCGCGTCGCCAACACCGCCGGCGATTCGGTGCTGATGGCGTTTCCGACCGTGGCCGCAGGCCTCCAGGCGGCCGCTGATCTTGCCGCAAACGATGATCCGCCGATCCGGGTCGGTGTGCATCTTGGCGAAGTGTCGGAATTGCCGAGCGGCGATTTGCTGGGGCAAGGCGTCAGCATTGCAGCACAACTGCAGGCGCACGCGCGCGATGGCGCGGTACTGGTTTCGGAGAATGCGCGCCGCGGGTTACGCGGCCCGTTGGCGCGGCGGCTGGTTTCAAAAGGCGCTATCAAGCTCCCGAAAATCGACGAGCGCATCGGCATTTATGAACTTTCTGGCGAAGGGCAGACGCTGACGCAAGGCGACGACGCGGAGCGCAACAAGAGGCGGCTGCGCCTGGCCGCGATCGGCGCCGCCGCTTTGGCTGCGGTGGTGGCGCTGGCCGTGCTCGCCTGGCCCCTGCTCGCCACACCGCCGACGACGCGCGTTGCCGTGCTATGGCAAGCGGCGCAGCAAGAGGACGGTCTCGAAGACGTAACCGGCGGCGTTGCCGACGACATCGAACGCGCGCTCACGGCCATTCGAGTCGAAGCCATCACCGGCCTGCAAGGCGAGCGCGCGCAGCAACTCGAGCGCGCCCGCGCCCGAAGGGCGGATCTTGCCGTCGAGAATTTCGCTACAAACAATGCCGGCACAGTCCAGCTCACCGTGAGCGTCGTGCGCACACGCGATTCCGCGACGTTGTGGTCGAGCGTTGTAGAGGGACGCGCAAACGACTTAGGCGCCCTTCGCCAGCGCGCGGCCGGGCGCAGCGCCGACGTTTTATCATGCGCCGTTCGCGTAGTGCGCACCCGGCCGGACGTCGCGAGCGACGTTTTCACGCTGCTGCTGAGCGGCTGCGACGCGGGGCGCGATGGCGGTCGCCTGGAAACAGCGCGCGCTGCCTTCGCGCAAGTGGCGGAGCGCGAACCAAACTTTGCCTACGCGCGCGCGCTGCTTGCGCTCAGCGGTGCGATGGCGAGCATCGATGCGCCCGAAGCGACGCGCGGCGGTCTGCGCGAAAGCGCCCGGCGTGAGGCTGAGCGCGCGCTCGGCGCTGATCCCGATATCGGCGAGAGCTATGTCGCGCTGTCCCTGCTTGAATCCCCGACCAATTGGAACGCCCGCGAAGGCCTGTTGCGCAACGGGTTGGAACGCGACGAACTGAACGGAACTCTGAACGCCTCTTATTCCAACCTGCTGGACGATCTTGGCCGCACCGCCGAGGCGCTGGCGTTTGCGCGGCGCAGCAGCGAACTCGATCCCCTCTCGATCGCAAAACGCCGCGCGGTCGCGCATTTGTTGCTGATGACGGGCGACACCGATGAGGCGCGCGACATCGTCGATGACCTGGCCGCGACCGACCCTGCCGATGCGCGCACCTGGTGGGCGCGCATGCGCACCGCGTTTTGGGGCGGTCGCTATGACGGTGCGATGGCGCTGCTGAACGATGACGCCTCGCACGTGCGTCTGCCGCGCGCACGCGCCTGTTGGCGGCAAGCCGCTGACGCGCTGCGCCGGACGGCGGCGAGCGCGCGCGATATCGCCAATGTGCAAGCGTGCGCGCGCGGCGGCGATTTGCCGACGGTGCAGGCCGTGCTGATCTTGTCTCAGTTGGGTGACCAGGACGGCGCCTTTGCCTTGGCGCGCGCGACCTTCGTGGATGAGCGGCGCGGCGGCCACGCCGTGCTGTTTGCACCGGCGGCGACAGGTATGCGCGCCGATCCCCGCTTCATGCCGCTGATGCGCGATCTCGGTCTCTTGGCCTACTGGCACCTGAGCAACGATTGGCCGGACTTCTGCGCCGCCCCCAATCTCCCCTCCACCTGCCGCGAAGCGGCGCAGCGCCTGCTCTAACTATCCACAGCCGGCGCAGCCGGGGCGCTTTCCTGGAGGCTGAATCGCTGCAAGGTCCGCGGCCCGGGCGCTGGTAACTTTTCCTAAAGACGACTCGCCCACAAATGCGCCATATCTTGTGGCTTCGGACCTCGAACTGCCTATATGTAGGGTACGTTTCGGCTTCGATAGGGAGACTGACGGATGGCTGTTGAAACTGGGAGCAAGCTGACGGGGCTCCGCACGCCATCGGTGGGCTACAAGCCGTTCCGCTACCCCTGGGCCTACGAATTCTGGCGCCGCCAGCAGCAAGTCCACTGGATGCCGGAAGAAGTCCCGCTCGGCGAGGACGTGAAGGATTGGGCCTCCAAGCTCAATGACGGCGAACGCAATCTGCTGACGCAGATCTTCCGCTTCTTCACCCAGTCCGACATCGAGGTGAACGACAATTACATGGAGCGCTACTCGCGCGTGTTCAAACCGACCGAGATCAAGATGATGCTCGCGTCGTTCTCGAACATCGAGACGATCCACGTCGCCGCTTATGCGCTGCTGCTAGAGACCATCGGCATGCCGGAAAGCGAGTTCGCGGCGTTCTACGATTACCAAGCGATGCGCGATAAGCACGACTACATGGGCAAGTTCGGCGTCGACACAGACGCTGACATTTTGCGCACTGTCGCCATGTTCGGCGCGTTCACGGAAGGCCTGCAGCTGTTTGCGTCGTTCGCGATGTTGATGAACTTCCCGCGCTTCAACAAGATGAAGGGCATGGGCCAGATCGTGACCTGGTCAGTGCGCGACGAAAGCTTGCATTGCGAAGGCATGATCAAGCTCTTCCATGCGTACGCCAAAGAAACCGGCGCGCTGACGCAAGAGGTGAAGGACGACATCGCCGAATGCTGCCGCACCGTCGTGTCGATGGAAGACAAGTTCATCGATCTGGCGTTCGAGATGGGCCCGGTACAAGGCATGACGCCGGACGATATCAAGCAATACATTCGCTACATCGCCGATTGGCGCTTGGGTCAGCTTGGTCTGCCGAAGATTTACGGCGTCACCGAGCACCCGATCCCGTGGCTGACGTCGATCCTGAACGGCGTCGAGCACGCCAACTTCTTCGAAGCGCGCGCGACCGAATACTCAAAAGCCGCCACCAAGGGCGATTGGCACGGCGGCGAAGGCGTGTGGTCGACGTTCGATACGCTGATGGAAAAGCGGAAGTCGGCGGGCGGCGCGAACTAACCTGAGCGGATCAGGTTAGGCCAGCAGCTGCGCTTTAAGCGCCTCGCGTTCGCGCGCGCCGACGCCGAGTTCGGTTTCCATATAAGCGAACACAGAGCCGTGCTTCGTCTCGATCACATCGAGCGCAGCTCGGAGGTAGTCGACATGGACGCCGAGCATGGGGCGCAGGGCTTCGGGCTCAAGCTTGCGGCCGAGGCGCTGCTCCATCCGCTCCTGTATGCGCGGCATGCGTCGTTCGAGATCAACGGCCTGGTTGGTGAAATCATAGTCGGCGAAAATCGCGTCTTCGGGCACGTCGAGTGCGAACAGCGTCAGCGCGCAGGCAACGCCGGTGCGGTCCTTGCCGGCGGCGCAATGGACGACGCCTGAGCCGCCCTCACCCAATTCGCTGAACCAATCGCGGTAGAGACGCACGAGCCGCGGATCGAACGGGATTTCGCGATAGAGGCTGACCATGTAATCGCGCGTCGATTGCGGCGTGAGATCACCCTGCATCAGCGCCTGCAAATGCGGCGGCAGAGCGTGGCCGCCGGCGCCTTCGTCGTTGAAGATCATGCGGGTGGCTTCGCTCTCCCACCGGCTCGGCTCATGCTTACGCTCTTCCGGGCGACGCAGATCGACAAGAAAACGCAACTCCATGGCGTTGAGCTTTGCGATGTCTTGGTCTGAGGCATCGTGGAACGACGCAGAGCGGAAGAGCTTGCCGCGCGCAATACGGGCGCCGTCACTGGTGTCCCAACCCCCGAAATCACGGAAGTTTAGGACGCGGTCGAAAGGGATGAGACGATCATGCATTGCGGGATTGGGGATTAGGGGTTCGGGACTAGCGGTGCAATGGCTCTCGCTGCGCGAACCGCGTTCATCCCTAGTCCCGAGCACCTAGTCCCTACCTGAACGGCGGCTCGTCGAAGGCGCGGAGCTTGCGCGAGTGCAGGCGATCGCGCTGTTGCTTGAGCAACGCCACCGTCTCCAGACCGATGCGCAAATGCGCACCGATGGCGCTATCGTAGAAGCGGTCGGAGACGCCGGGGAGTTTGATCTCGCCGTGCGCGGGTTTGTCGGAGATGCACAAGAGTACGCCGTACGGCACGCGCATACGAAAGCCTTGCGTAGCGATGCACGCGCTTTCCATGTCGACGGCGATGGCGCGCGACTGGCTCAGCAGCTGGCGCTCCTGGTTATAATTGAGCTCCCAGTTGCGGTCCGCGTAGGAGACGACCGTGCCGGTGCGCAGACGCCGGCGCAGATCTTCCTTGTCGCCGCCGGCGACCATGGTGGCTGCCTGCTGCAGCGCGATCTGTACTTCGGCAATCGCCGGGATCGGCACTTCGAGCGGCACCCGATCGTCGAGCACTTTGTCGCGCCGCAGATAAGCGTGCGCGAGCACGTAATCGCCAATGCGCTGCGTGTGGCGCAAGCCGCCGCAATGGCCGATCATCAACCAGCAATGCGGACGCAACACAGCGAGGTGATCGGTGATCGTCTTCGCGTTCGACGGGCCGACGCCGATATTGACGAGCGTCACGCCATCGCGATCCGGCGTCGTCAAATGATACGCCGGCATCTGATATTTGCGCCAAGGCGCGGCGAGCGCTTTGGCCTCGCCGTCTTTATCCCCTGCTTCGATGCGTACGCCGCCGGGGCACGACAGCCCCCAGCCCTTCGGACCATTGGCGACGCCTTCCGCCGCCCAGCGCACGAACTCGTCGACATAGCGCTGGTAGTTCGTGAACAGAATCCACGGCTGCACGTCCTGCCACGGCGCGCCGGTATAATGCTCGATGCGCTTCAGCGAATAATCGGTGCGCGGCGCGTCGAACAGAGCGAGCGGGCGCGAGCCATCCAGGCGCTCGACATACAAGCCGTCTACGACGGCGTCACCGACTTGGGTGAGACGTGGATTGGGGAAATAGCGCGCCAGCTCCTCGGCCGGCACGGTGTCGAACGCCCGCGCGCCGGCGGCATCGAGCACGAACGAGTACGGAATTTCAGTATCGCTGACGCGCACGCTCAGCTCGGCGCCGTAATCCCCAACCAACAAGCTGAGCTGCTCGATCAGATAGTCCCGGTAATAGCCGGGCTGCGTGATCGAAACGGCGTATTCGCCCGGCCAGGTGAGTTGGCCGTAGGCGCGTGAAACCCGCGGCGCGGGGCCTGATGGCAGATATGTGACGCGCAGTTCGGGATAGCGAAAGAGAGCGCGCTCTTCCATCGTTGGCGGCGCACCGGTTTCGGCAAAGCGGCGCACCGCTTCGATCAGAGCGTTCACAGCGCGCGTGTGCAGATGTTCAAGCCGATCGACGGCTTCAGCGGGCGTTTTTGGAGAGTCCATCGCGGGAGTGTCCCGCGATCGGGGTGCGCGTCAAGGCCTCAGGCCACGCGCGGGATCGGATCGACCAGACGCGAACGACGATAGGCGTCGTGAGTCATTTGCATGTTGCCAGGAAACAAGAAGCCGAGCAGCGGCTCATAGGTATAGCTCGTTTCGGCCATGATGATGCTCGTGCCCGGCACCATCATGCGGGAATCGAGCGTGACGCTGCTGCCCGTCGTGCGGCGGATCGCGCCGGCGCCGTGCGCCTCGCTCCACACCACCGTGGCGCTGGTCGTGCTGACGATGCGCACGCTGGTCAGGACGACGCGCATGTTGCCCGACGTGTCGGGATACATAAGCACGTCAAGCGCATCCCAAAGCCCCGCGATCTCGGCATTTGATATTTCAGTGTCGCGCGCAACGACGTCGGCTAGCGAAGCGGCGGCGTTCTGCGCGCGCTTGTTCGTGCCCAGCACGTCGATCAGCTCGACCGATCCCAGTAGCAACGGCACCATGATGAGCGCCGCCAACAACGCGAACTCAGTGCCGGCCGCGCCGCTCTCGGCGCGCTTGAAACGACGCAAGCGCTTGAACAGGTTCATTGGAACGGCTCGTTACGGAACATCAGGGTGGCCACGAGGATGCGATTGCCGCCGTTCACGTTCTGGAAGACGGGCTGAAACATCGGCGTCATGACGTGCCAACGATAATACGCGCGCACGACGACAATGTCGGATGCTTGCGTCGCGCGATAGGCATGCCCGGCTTCCTCGAACTCACCATTCTGGATCGGGCTGTTGTTTTGGCTCGCGGCGCTGAACGACGCGAAGCTGTTCACGTCAAGAAAGAGGTTGGCCTCGCAATCGACGGCCAGGAGATCGCTGATTTCCTGACAAAGCCGCGCTTTGATCTGGGCCTCGCCCATGCCGCCGTTCTGCGCCTGCCCTGTCCGCACAAGGCGCGCGACGCTGGAGACGCCGTTATCGAGGCTAGTCTGCGCAAAGCCGATCATGGCGACCTCGGCGAGCGCGAAGGTCAGCAGGAAGAACGGCCCGAGCACGAGCGCAAACTCGACGGCGGCGACTCCGCTGCGCGACTTGGCGAAGCGTCGAAGCGTCAGCCGCTTGAACAGGTTTTGCGCGAACATGCCGCCTCCAAGCGTCGAGCTTAGACTCAGAAGGGCTGATTTTCCGTCAAGGGAGAGCGTAAACGGCGCTTAACCGCGCTATTGACCGCCACTGCCGCCGCGACTGGCGATTTGCGACGCGATAGTTTGCGAGTCTTCCCCGTCGCCAATGTCTGGGCGCGGACGGCAGAGCGGCGTGCATTCGAGCCGGCCGGTTTCAACGCCGCGCGTGACCATGACGACGTCAGTCTCATCCGACGTCACCACGACGCGACCGGAATAGAGAACGCGGCCATTTGCGCCGACCACGACCAGATTAGTCGAGCCATAGGAGCGGCCAGTGACGAAGAGAAAGCGATCGTTCTGCACGGAGACGCCCGCAATGGTGGGATTGCCGATGGCGACCCCTTCCGCAGGTTCCGCGAGACGGATCGGAAACGCTTGATCGAGGGCTACGCGAATGTCGCGCGCGTACGCGGCGCCGGACGCCAGAAACATGGAGGCCGCGGCAACGGCGGCAACGACAAGGCGCGAGACGCGCATCGGCACATTCCTTCTGCTCTCTTTAACATGTGCTACGCGGCAATGGTTTCGGGATCGCTAAGAAACCGCGCGTACACTGCGCGGGTGACAACGCAGTAAGCAGGCAAAATACGTTGCGCGGTTAACGCAATCTTCAACTTGTTCATAGGCCGGGAAATTAATGTTGCCGAGGTAGCTTCGCGTTGCGTCTGGGAAGGGTGTCGGGTGCGACGCTTGACCGGGCCGGTGAAAAAGCACTCGACAAACGGAGAATTGAACATGTTGAAGCGTTTCCTGAACAACGAAGACGGCGCCACTGCTATTGAATACGGCCTGATCGCCGCTCTGATCGGCGTCGCCATCATCACGGCCGTTGGCCTCGTCGGCGACAGCCTCGACGAAGTCTTCACGAAGATCTCGGACGACCTGAACGCCGCTAACTAAGCGCAAGACTATCAGCGGCGCGCGGCCCCAGGTCGCGCGCCGCCAGCGTCCTTTACGTTTCCCCCTCTCAAACGCCGCTCCCTCGGAGCGGCGTTTTTCTTTGCGTCCCGGACAGCTGCCCTGCCCGCTCTTTAATCTTTCTTAGTGCGAAACACCGACAGCTTAGTCGGATGCTTGAATTGCTTGCGATTGCTGCGTTCGCCGGGCTGCTGATCTATGCGGCCTGCTCCGATGTCGCGCGACTGATCATTCCCAACTGGGTCTCACTTGCCATGCTGGCGGCGTTTCCCGTGTTCGCGCTGGCGGCGGGCATGCCGCTCCGAGAGTTTGGCCTGCACCTCGCCTTCGGCGCTGGCGCGCTGGTCGTAGGCTATTTCATGTTTGCCGCCAACGTCATTGGCGGCGGCGATGCAAAGCTCTTTGCGGCCGCCACCGTGTGGACCGGTTTCGTCGCGTTCATTCCTTTTCTCTTTGGCACCGTCATCGCCGGCGGCATCCTCGCTTTGGCTCTGCTGGCTGCGCGCCAGTTCGTTGCGCAAGCGGAAACAAACCTGCCTTTCGTCAATCGCCTGCTCACCGGGCAGTCGGGCATTCCCTACGGCGTCGCCATCATGGCCGGCGGCCTATTGGCGATCCCATCGATTCCGTTCCTGTCAACCTCGTTAACCATACCTTAGCCGCAACATGATTTGGTCGCGGCTCAGGGTGCTTGGGTTTAACGCACGGGGAGTAGTTCAATGTCAGCGCGCCAGCTGATCGTTCTTGTCGTCGCCGCGATCGCGGCCATCGGCGCGCTCTTCGTCATTCGTGGCATGGGCGGCGACTCCGAGCCCGCCGCAACTGACTCCTCCGCCATCGCCGGCGAGCAAGTGCTGGTGGCGGCGCGCGATCTGCCGCAAGGCGCAGCGCTCGCGCCGAGCGATCTCGCCGTAGTGCTGTTTCCATCGGACTCCGTGTCACCCAGCTTCGTGCGCCTCTCTTCTCAGCCGTCCGCGCAAGCGGATTTCGTCGGCGCGGTGACGCGCCGCCCGTTTGCGCAAGGCGAGCCGATCACGACTGGCGCTGTGGTGCAGCCAGAGGGCCGCGGCTTCATGGCGGCCCAGCTTGAACCAGGCTATCGCGCTGTTTCGCTTGAGATCGAACCGCAAACCGCGGCCGGCGGCTTCATTCAGCCGAATGACCGCGTCGATGTCCTTGTCACGACCCGCATCGACACGCCCGACGGCGGCGAACAGGTCAACAGCAACATTATTCTTGAGGACGTGCGCGTGCTAGCGCTCGGCGAAACCACGCAGACGCAAACGGCTGGCGAAGCGCCACAGGTAATTCAGGCCGCGGTCGCGGTGCTCGAACTGAGCGCCGAAGACAGTCGCGTTCTCGCTCTCGCCGACGAAATGGGCACGCTCAGCCTAGCGCTGCGCGGCGTGCAAGTAGAAACCGTGGGCATGGTCCGCCCGGGTGGCCGCGTACCGACACAGCAATCTGGCTCTGTGCGGGTACACGCGTTCGGCACTGTGACCGGAGGCAACCGATGAATCCGGGCAAAGCGCTTCGTCTGTCGCTCGCGACAGTCCTCTCCTCCGCTGTCGCACTCTCGCCGACCTACGCCTTCGCGCAGGTTGAGCCAGCGAGCGCGACGAATGTGCGCATCACCAATGGCGGCGGCTCGCAATCAGCGACGCTCATCCTGCCCTTCGGCAAGTCGGCGATCATCGATCTGCCGGCCGATGCGCGCGACATTCTGATCTCGAACCCTGAAATCGCCGACGCCACCGTCCGCACGGCGCGCCGTGCTTACGTGATTGGGCGCGCACTCGGGCAAACCAACATTTTCTTCTTCGACGCCCAAGGCCGTCAGATCGCCAACGTCGAAATCCGGGTCGAACCGGATGTCGAACCGCTCAACGAGATTTTCTCGCGTCACTCGCCGGATTCGCAAATCACCGCCGAGGCGCTGAACGGCTCGATCGTTCTCTCAGGAACGGCGCGCAGCGCCGCTGAGTCCGATCGCGCGCGCCAATTGGCGCTGCAGTTTCTGCAATCCTCTGGCGGCGCGGGCGCGGGCGCTACGGCAGGCGCTGGCGACAATCGCATCGTCAACCTGATCCAGGTTCAAGGCAGCGAACAGGTTCTCGTTCGCGTTCGCGTGGTCGAGATGAGCCGCACGTTGGTGCGTCAGCTCGGCATCAATTTGAACTACGAGAACCTCGTCAATCAGACCATCGGCAATGACGAGTTCCTCAATCTCGCGACCTCCCTTGGATATTCAATCAACGGCTCTTCGCTGGGCGGCATCTCTGCTTCCGGCGGCTCCGTTGAAAACGTCGGCCAGCCCAATGAACGCACGACCGACGCGACCATCCAGGCCTTTGAACGCGCTGGACTCTTGCGCGTACTGGCCGAACCGAACTTGACCGCGATCTCCGGTGAAGCGGCGCGCTTCCTCGCTGGTGGTGAATTTCCCGTCCCGGTCGCAGCCGACGATGGTCAAATCTCCATCCAGTTCAAACCGTTCGGCGTAGGTTTGGCGTTCACGCCGATCGTGCTTTCGGGCGGACGCATTTCGCTCAAAGTCGCCACCGAAGTCAGCGAACTGACAAGTGAAGGCGCGATCTCGACCGGCGACACGCCGATCCGCAATCAAGACGGGTCCACAACCGTCATTCGCGGCATCAACATTCCGGCGCTGCAAGTGCGGCGCGCCGAGACGACGGTGGAAATGTCGTCCGGCAGCTCCATCGTGATGGCCGGCCTGATCCAGGAACGCTCGCGCCAGGCGATGGAAGGCGTGCCGGGCATGATGAACTCGCCGATCCTCGGCGCGCTCTTCCGCTCGCGCGACTTCCTCAACAGCGAAACCGAACTCGTCATCATCGTGACGCCATACCTGGTGGAGCCGACGAGCCCGGAGCGCCTGCGTACGCCGGCCGACGGCTTCCGCAATCCGAGCGAAGGCGAAAGCCTGCTCTCGGGTCGACTGAACTCGCTCTATCGTCCCAACACCACCGGTGGCGGCGACGCGCAGGGCCTGCAAGGCCCGCACGGCCACGTGATCGAATGAGGCGCCCTATCATGAATGTTCGCCTGCCCTTTTTTCTGATCGGTTTGAGCGCGCTCGGCGCATGCGCAAGCGTGCCCGCGCCGCCGCCTGGACCCGCAACACCGACAGTCGCCGATCAGCACCGCATCACGGTGACGCAAACCGCTGAGCGCATCGAAGTGCCAGTTTCACCCGGCGCGATCACGATCTCGCCTGCCGCGCAGGCCGAGCTTCGCGCCTTTGCCGGCGGATATCTGCGCTACGGCCACGGCGCCTTGGTGTTGAGCACGCCGTCCGGCGCCGCCAATTCCGACTCCGCTTCGCACATCGCCAACGATACTCGCCGCGCTCTGGTGGACGCGGGCGTCTCCTATGCGGCGGTTGCGGGCTCGACCTATGATGCGTCCGGAACCGTTGACGCGCCGATCATCGTGAGCTTCTCGCGCTACGAAGCGCAAGCTGCGGAGTGCGCCCCGATTTGGGAGCAGGATCTCGCCCACCAGAGCAACAACCAGCCCTGGGACAGCTTCGGCTGCGCAACGATGAACAATCTGGCGGCCATGGTCGAAGATCCCGCCGATCTCCTGCATCCGCGCGCGATGGATCCACGCGATTCCGGCCGCCGCGACACGGTGTTGGACGCTTACCGCGAGGGCGACCAAACGCACGCCGACCGTAGCAATAACGAACGCATCACAATCAGCAATGCGGTGCAATAGGGCTTTGAACCGATGAGCAAACCCGATCCCGCCTGGAGCCTCGGCACGGACGACGACTTCGTGCTCGAAGACGATGAAAATTTCGGCGTTGGCGAACTCGAAGGTGTCGATCTGCCACCGTTCGATGGCGAACCGCCGCCGCCTCCAGCCAATCAAGTCGGCGCCGCCGCGCTTGAGGGCGACGATCCCTTCGGCTTGGCCGCGCCCATTGCAGCGGCCAGCGCCGCGGCGTGGGACGATAGCCGCAGCACCGAGCAGCCGGTGCCGCGCATCACCATTCATGCGTGCTGCGATCGCCACGACGTCGCCGATCTGATCGCCGGCATCGGCGCCGATCGGCGCATGGCGCGGGCTGAAATCAGCGTCGAGCCAGGTGGCATTGAAGCCGCCATCACGCGTTTCGCCAGCCAAGCCAGCCCAAACCTGCTCATCCTCGACACGCTGTTGCATGGTCAACAGATGCTGCAACATCTGGATCGCCTGGCGCAGGTGATCGAGGAAGGCACCAAGGTTGTCATCGTCGGCGCCATCAACGATATCGCCCTCTTCCGCGAACTGATGAGCCGCGGCGTGAGCGAGTACATCGTGCCGCCGATCATGCCGATCGACATGATCCGCACGGTTTGCGGGCTTTACGTCAATCCGGAAAAGCCGTTCGCCGGCCGCGTCATCGCCGTTATCGGCGCGCGTGGCGGCGTCGGCGCTTCGACCATTGCTCACAACATTGCCTGGTCGATCGCCGAGCGTCAGGAGGCGAGCGCGACGCTGCTCGATCTCGACCTCTCCTTTGGCACCGCCGCCCTCGACTTCAACCAGGACCCGCAGCAATCGATCGCCGACGCTCTGATGGCGCCGGACCGCGTCGATGACGTGTTCCTGGAGCGTGTCACGACCAAACAGACCCAGCGCCTGCAAATGTTGACGGCGCCTGCGACCCTGGAGCGCGAGTTCGAACTCGATCCGCAATCCTACGAAATGGTGATCGAGCGCGTCCGCCGCACCAGCCCGTTCGTGGTGCTCGACTTGCCGCACGTGTGGACGTCATGGATCAAGCACACGCTGCTCGCCGCCGACGACGCCATCATCGTCGCCGGCCCCGATCTGGCAAGCTTGCGCAACACCAAGAACATCATCGATCTCCTGAAATCGATGCGCCCATACGATGCGCCACCCACCGTCGTGCTTTCGATGGTCGGGGTGCCAAAGCGGCCGGAAATTCCGCTGAAAGATTTTTCCGAAGCGCTGGGCGCCGAGCCTGTCGCTTGTATTCCGTTCGACCCGCAACTGTTCGGCATGGCCGCCAATAACGGCCAGATGATCAGTGAAGTGGCGGCGCAGTCGAAGACTGCGATCGCGCTCGATGCACTCGCCGCATCGCTCACGGGGCGCAAGCCGGTGGAGACCAAGAAAGCGTCCTTCACCGACAAGATCCCGTTCTTCAAGCGTTAGGGGCTTAGATGTTCGGCAAGCGCAGCCTCGATGGGCCGATACCGACGCCGGCTGCCCCAGCCGCAGCGGCGCCGCCGCCAGTGGCGCGCGTCCAAGCCGCGGTCGGCGCAAAACCAGCGCCCGCTGCACCACGCCCCGCCGCCCCGCGCCCAGCAACACCAGCGGCTGCCGCGGCAGCGCCACAGCGCGCCGCCGCCCCCGCAGCGAACGCACCAAACCCGCGCATGCAGCCATCGGCGACCGATGATGGCGACGGCCCGGAATATCGCTCCGAAGGCTATTACCGCGTCAAATCGACGATCTTCAATGCGCTGATCGAAACCATCGACCTGACGCAACTCGCGCAGCTCGATCCTGAAAGCGCACGCGATGAAATCCGCGACATCGTCGCCGAGATCATCTCGATTAAGAACGTCGTCATGTCGATCGCCGAGCAGGAAGCCCTGCTCGACGACATCTGCAACGATGTTTTGGGCTACGGCCCGCTTGAGCCGCTGCTGGCGCGGGACGACATCGCCGACATCATGGTCAACGGCGCCAACGCCGTGTTCATCGAAGTCAACGGCAAGATCTCAAAAACCGGCATCCGCTTCCGTGACAACGGCCAGCTGATGAACATTTGCCAACGCATCGTCAGCCAAGTCGGTCGCCGCGTCGACGAGAGCTCGCCGATCTGCGACGCGCGCTTGCCTGACGGGTCCCGCGTCAACGTCATCGTGCCGCCGCTGGCCATTGACGGGCCGACGCTCACGATCCGGAAGTTCAAAAAGGACAAGCTGAAGCTCTCCAATCTCGTCGAGTTCGGCTCGATTTCACCGGCTGGCGCGAAAATCCTTCAGATCATCGGCGCCTGCCGCTGCAACGTGCTGATCTCCGGCGGTACCGGTTCGGGCAAGACCACCCTGCTGAATACGCTGACCGCCTTCATCGATCCGACCGAACGCGTCATCACCTGCGAAGACGCCGCCGAACTGCAATTGCAGCAGCCGCACGTGGTGCGCTTGGAAACGCGTCCGCCGAACCTTGAAGGCTCGGGTCAGGTCACGATGCGCGATCTGGTCAAGAACTGTCTGCGTATGCGGCCTGAGCGGATCATCGTCGGCGAAGTCCGCGGCAGCGAGTCGTTCGACTTGCTGCAGGCGATGAACACCGGCCACGACGGCTCGATGGGCACGCTGCACGCCAACACCCCGCGCGAAGCCCTCTCGCGTCTTGAATCGATGATCACGATGGGCGGCTTCTCTTTGCCGCCGAAGACCATCCGCGAAATCATCGTCGCCGCCGTCGACGTCGTCATCCAGGCCGCGCGCTTGCGCGATGGCTCGCGCCGCATCACCCAAATCACCGAAGTGCTGGGTCTCGAAGGCGAGACGATCATCACGCAGGATTTGCTCGTCTACGAAATCCAGGGCGAAGATCAGAACGGCCGCATCACCGGTCGCCACAAGGGCACCGGCGTTGGCCGTCCACGCTTCTGGGAACGCGCGCGCTATTTCGGCCTTGAGAAAGAACTCGCACAGGCGCTCGATGAAACGGAGCAAGCCTGATGGATCCGGCCCTGATGGTCGCCGCCCTCGCCTTTGTCGCCATTGGCGGCGTGGGCTTTGTCTTCACCTCCGCACCGAGCCAACCGACGGCGCCGACCAAACGCGTGAAGGCGGTGGCCGGCGCGGCCAAGGTCGACAAACGCAAGCAAGCCGTCGACATGGCAGCGCTCAAGCGCAAGCAAACGACGCAGGAAGCGCTGAAGGAACTCGCAGTCAACGAAAAGCAATCCCGCAAGCGGCGTGTTTCGATCAAGGGCCAGATCGCCCAAGCCGGCATCAAGCTGACGCTGACAATGTACTGGGTCTATGCCGGCGTCGCCGCCCTCGTGCTGACGCTCGCCGGTCTCCTCATCCAAGGTCCGATCGGCGCAGCGATGGGATTCTTCATTGGCTTGTTTGGTCTGCCCCGTTGGGTGCTGGGCTTTCTCGTTTCCGGCCGTCAGAAAAAGTTCGGCAGCCAACTCGCTGACGGCATTGACGTCATCGTGCGCGGCGTAAAGTCCGGCCTGCCACTGAACCAATGTCTGCGCATTATCGCCGCTGAGAGCCCCGAGCCGCTGAAGAGCGAGTTCCAGCAATTGTGCGACAGCCAGGCGATGGGCGTGCCGCTCGAACAGGGCATGCAGCGCATGTACGACCACATGCCGCTGCCCGAAGTGAACTTCTTCTCGATCGTGCTGATCATTCAGCAGAAGACGGGCGGCAACCTTTCAGAGTCGCTCGGCAACCTCTCCAGCGTGTTACGCTCGCGCAAGCTGATGGTGGAAAAGGTCAAAGCGCTGTCGGCCGAAGCGAAAGCGTCGGCCATGATCATCGGCTCGCTGCCGATCATTGTCGGCGGCCTCGTCTACTTCACACGTCCAGCGTACATCTCTGTCTTGTTCACCGACCCCGTTGGTAATCTGATCCTTCTCGGCTCCGCCGTGTTGATGGCGATGGGCGTGTTCGTGATGCACAAGATGGTCAATTTCAAATTCTGAGGGTGCGATGAACGGGTTCATCGAGTTTCTGACCGATCCGCTCACGATCGCCGGCATCCTAGCCGCTCTCGCGTGCTTCGCCACCATCGTCACGGTGGCGGGGCCTGCGATGTCGCACGACAAGCTCAGCTCGCGTCTGAAGGAAGTGGCTAAGAAACGCGAAGAGTTGCGCAAGCGCTCGCGCGCGGAACTCGCCAAGGGCGTGGGCTCCCTCCAGCACAAGAACGCCAACCAGTTCGCCAAGCGCCTCGTCGATCGCCTCAACCTGCAAAAGGCGCTTGCCGACGACACCCTTACTGAAAAGCTGATCCGCGCGGGTCTGCGCGGCCACGCGGCGCAGACAATGTTTTACTTCTACCGAGCCGCGCTGCCGATCGCGTTCGGCGTGGTGGCGACCTTCTATGTGATCGCGTTCGGGGCCGAGCTGCCCTTGCATATGAAACTCGCGGCCGTCGTCGGCGGCGTGGCGCTCGGCTACTACGCGCCAAACCTTTATTTGAAAAACCTAGCCGACAATCGCCGCACCAAGATCATGTCGGCGTTCCCCGACAGCCTCGACATGATGCTGATCTGCGTGGAAAGCGGCATGTCGATCGAGATGGCGCTGCAGCGCGTCGGCCAGGAAATCGCGCCGGCTTCGGTGGAGCTGGCTGAAGAGTTCGCGCTGACGACGGCCGAACTCTCCTACCTGCCCGAGCGCCGCATGGCTTATGAAAACTTGGCGCGCCGCACAAACCATCCTGGCGTGAAGGCCGTCGCCATGGCGCTGACGCAAGCCGAAAAGTACGGCACGCCCGTCGGCCAGGCACTGCGTGTCATGGCCAAGGAAAACCGCGATCTGCGCTTGGCGGAAGCCGAGAAGAAGGCGGCATCCCTGCCGCCGAAACTCACCGTGCCGATGATCGTGTTCTTCCTGCCGGTGCTGTTCGCCGTCATCATCGGCCCAGCCGCAATCCAAGTGAACGAGATCCTGTCGAGCCGGTAGTAGTCGCGCGCAACGACACGAACGCTATCACCCGCCGTCGTACGCTTTCAAATAGAGAGCGCTTTAATTAGCCCGGACGTCGAAGATCGCTCCAGCTGCGCGGATCGTGCAGGAGGCCGCGAAGGTAGGCGATGTTTTGCGCCGCGACCGCCGGCGGCAGATCGGTGCGCTCTATGCTTTCGGCCTCATCGAAGCGGCCCTGTAGCGCCAGCGATATCGCCAGGTTGCGACGCGCTTCCAACGGCGCGCCCTGCATGTCGGCGGCCTGCCGGAGATAACGCTCGGCGTCGGCCGGCTCCCCCGCCATCAAATGCGAGACCCCGAGGTTGGTGAGCACGCGTGCATTGTTCGGGTCGATCGCAAGCGCCTCCTGGTAGGCGGCGCGCGCTTCATCATAGCGGCCGAGCTGATCGAGCGCGGCGCCAAGGCCCGAGCGGACACGCCAATTTGCCGGCTCGGCATCCGCCACCAGCTGCAGCGGGCGCAGCGCTTCTTGCGAATTGCCGTTCGAGATTTGGGCGTAGCCATAGGTGGTGAGCAACTGGCGGTCCTGCGGGAAGCGGCCGAGCGCTTCGGCGGCAATCTGCACGGCGCGATCGACGCGCCCGCCGCGGCGGAGCGCCTCGGCGAAGCGCTGCGCCGCTTCGAGATCGTTCGGGAAGGCTTGGTACTCGGTGGCCCAGAACGCCATTTGCGTCAGCATTTCCTCGCGACCGATGCGCTGGCGCGCGTCGCGGTCGACGGCGGCGACAGCGTCGGCCCCTTGCGCGCGCTCTCCACCGCCGCCAACGCCCAGGCTGGCGCAAGCGGAGACGGCAGTAAGCGCAAGCAGCGCGGTCGGCAGGCGAAACATCGTGGACATGGGCGCGAATCCTAACAATCGCCTAACGATGCAATGCGTTGCTCAATAAAGCGCTAATTCGGGATGCGGTTTTCGGGATTGAGGATTGGGTGGGCTAGCGCGTTGTCGGCGCGAGGCCTAAATCGGCCTCGACGTTCGAATCCCCAATCCCAAAAACCGAAAACTGAACATGCCAAACCTCCCCTTCCTCACCGACGGCGCCGCGCAAGCGGTTCCGATCCATGCGCTGCGCTCGGGTGAGTGGAAGGAATGGATTGAGAGCCGTCCAGAAAACTTGAAGCGCCTGGCGCTGGCGCATGACTTCCAGGCGCAGAGCGGACGCATCCTGCTCGTGCCCGCGACGGACGGCTCGATCGAGCGCGTGCTGTTCGGCGTCGGCGACAAAGCCAATGCGATGGCGATGGGCGCGCTGGCCCAGCACCTGCCCTCCGGCGACTATCGGATCGCCGCGGCGCCCCGCGAATTTCCAGCGACGTTGGTGGCGGAAGCGTGGGGTTTAGGCGCCTATTCCTTCGATCGCTACAAGAAGCGCAAGCGCCCGGCGCCGCGCCTCGCGCCGCCCGAGGGCGCTGACATGGCCGAAGCCGCTCGCGTGGTGAGCGCCACATGGCTCGCGCGCGATCTCGTAAACATGCCGACCAACGACATGGGCCCGGATGCGCTGCACGCCGCAGCCGAAGCGGTGGCGAACGAGAACGGCGCAACCTTTGAAGCCATCGTCGGCGATGACCTGCTAGAGCAGAACTATCCGCTGATCCACGCTGTCGGCCGCGCCTCTGCGCAAGCGCCACGTTTGCTGCATCTCTCCTGGGGCGATGCGAGCGCGCCGCGTCTGGCGCTCGTCGGCAAGGGGGTGACGTTCGACACCGGCGGGCTGGACATCAAGCCTTCCGCGGGCATGCGCATGATGAAAAAAGATATGGGTGGCGCAGCCCACGCTTTGGCGCTCGCGCAAGCCGTGATGCAAGCGGGCTTGAAGGTGAAGCTCGACGTATATCTCGCCGTGGTCGAAAACTCGATCTCGGGCGACGCGTTTCGCCCAGGCGACGTGATCGCCAGCCGCAAGGGACCGACCGTTGAGATCGACAATACCGATGCGGAAGGACGCTTGATCCTCGCCGATGCGCTGGCGCGCGCGTGCGAGGACGAACCGGCGCTGCTGCTGGATTTCGCCACACTCACCGGCGCTGCGCGTACGGCGCTGGGCCCCGACATCCCGCCCTTCTTCACCAATGATGGCGCGCTCGCCGCTGAGCTAGCGCAGGCCTCAATCGAGAGCGCCGATCCGATCTGGCGCATGCCGCTTTGGGACGCCTATGAGAGCGACATGGATTCACCGATTGCCGACATGAAAAACACCGGTGACGGTGCGTTCGCCGGCGCCATCTTCGGCGCATTGTTCTTGCGCCGTTTCGTCACCGCGCCGTCGTGGGCGCACTTCGACGTCTTCGCCTGGGCCCCGCGCGAAAAGCCGAGCCGCCCGCAGGGCGCCGAAGCGCAAGCGCTACGCGCAGCCCTGCGGGTCATCAAGGCGCGGTTCCCGGCTTAAACCGCACCACGCGACGCCAGCCGCGCGATTTGAAGTTCGAGCCGCTTCACCTCGCGCAGCACGACGTTTTTGTTCATCTCCATCCAGAAATACATCTTCAGCATGGCGACGCCCAGCATGCTGACGACAGCGCCAACACTCCACAGTACGACGACGCGCATCTCAGCGGCGGCGAACATCTGTGACAGACAGTAGAGGAACACGGCGAACAGCGCGAAGGTGATGATCGCGGCGAAGATATTCATCGCGCCCCAGGCGCCCTTGAACGTACCGAACACTTCGCCGATCGGCCCTTCCTGTTCGAAGCGCGCGAGAAACTCCGCATCTTCTTTCGAAAGCGCGTCGCGGATGGCGTTATCGAGATTGGTCATTTCACGTCTCCAAGAGTTTCACGCAGCGCTTTGCGCGCCGCGAATAAGCGGGACTTCACGGTGCCTTCCGGAGCGCCTGTGATGGCGGCGATGTCAGCGACGCTCATCTCTTCGCCGAAATAGAGGCTGACGGCGACGCGCTGCTCCGGCGGCAAACGTTTCAGGGCGGCGTCGACATCGAGACGATCATTGTTCTCGCGCTCGGCGTCGGCGGGTTCTGGCGCCATCGTTTGCGCTTCCGCCGCGATGCGTTGGCCGCGATACTTGCCGCGTAAAGCGTCGGCGCATTTGCGCGCGGCGATGGCGTAGATCCAGGCGCGGAAGCGCGCGGGATCGTCGAGCCGCGCGAGGCCCCGTGTTGCGCTCTCCCAAGTGTCTTGCACCACATCTTTCGCCGCCTCGGTCGTTCCCAGCGCGCGCGCCGCAAACGCCAAGAGCTTCGGCGTCCAGCGTGCGGCCAGGCGGGCGAACGCGTCGCGCGATCCGCCCTGGGCCAGGAGGACGAGGTAGTCGTCGAGCGCTTGGTCTAGTCCGCGTCGCACGCTGTGCTCGCCCTTCTCAGCCTCTAAGTCGTGGCTGGCGCGGTTTCGGTTCGACGCGCGATGGACTTTTTTTCAAGGCCCGAAAAGCCTTATCTGACGCGGGTCGTTTCGGCTTGTGCCGTCAAGATTTGGTTAATCATTTCGTCCACTCCACAACATCTTGTGGTTCCGGACTTGCAAGGACCACCAAATCGGCGAATCCTCTCACTTGCGATTCAACCAAAGGGGAGCGGCATGGAGCTCGGCCAGAACGAAGTAGAAGCATTGGACCTGTGGCGTCGGGTTACCGTCACCACGGTGCGTTCGGACGCGCCAGATCTCACGGCCCGCCAATTGGCGGTGCTGATGACGGTCCGGCTGCAGCCGGCGCCCCACACAGTGCGGGGCCTCGCCTCGACACTCAACGTCGGAAAGCCCGCGATCACCCGCGCGCTCGACACGCTGTCGCGTCTGGGCTTCGTCCAGCGCCGCCGCGATCCCAAGGACGGCCGCAACGTGTTCGTTGAGCCGACCGAGAAGGGCGACGCATTCCTCGATCAACTGGGCGCGACCATCCTGGGCGGCGACGCCCCGGTGCAACAGCGCCCAGCGCTCGCGGCCGTCTCGTAAGCGTTCGCAAGACGAAATAAAAAACGGCGTCTCGTGAAAGCGAGACGCCGTTTTGCTTTGTCTAAGATGCGAAAAGGATCAGCCCGGCGTGGCTGGCGGCGCATCGGCCGGCGCTGCGCCGCCTTCCGTCGGTGCGTCTTCAGCGGTCGCGACCTCCGGCAAGGGCGCGGGCAGCGCGACGTTATTCGGAGAAATCGAGCGCAGATACGCGATCATGGCGATGCGGTCTTCGTCATTACGGAGACCAGCAAACGCCATTTTGGTTCCGCGCACGGCCCCGGCAGGCGACGCCAAGAATTCGTTGAGCGCGAGATAATCCCAAGCGCCGCCGTGCCCGGCCATGGCTTCGGAATACGCGTAGCCGGCATGGCTGCCGACAGCGCGGCCGAAGACGTCATGCATGTTCGGACCGATCCCGTTGGCGGCGCCGGCGTCGAACGTGTGGCAGGAGACACATTGGGCACGTACGCGCTCGCCGCGCGCGACCAATTCAGCCAATGCTACCGGGTCGGCGAACAAGCGGCCGAAATCCGGCGGGCCAGACGGCGCGGCCGGGCCGCCAGCCGCCTCGATCACCACTTCGGGCAGGTAGCCCGGCGTGTCGGGATAGTTCGGGTGGACCAAGGTTTCGGCCAGCACGCCGATGCCCATCACGCCCAGCACCGAAGCCAGCACCGCGCCGATGATCGAGTTGTTCCTAAGATCGCTCATGGTCCGCCCTGAAGGAGCACTTTTGCGGGCGGTTTATGGCCTGCGTCGGGGCTGACGCCAAGCGCCGCCGTATGCGTCATGGCGTCGGGTGCGGCCTTGCGCGTCGAACCGCCGCACGGCATGGCCGTGAGCATGAACTCCGTCGTCGTAATACCCGCCCGCATGGCCTCGACCCGCCTGCCCGGCAAACCGCTGGCCGATATCCATGGAAGGCCGATGATTGCCTGGATGGTGGAGATCGCCAAGCGCGCCAAGGCGGGGCCCGTTCTTGTCGCGGCGGCCGAGGAAAACGTGATGGAAGCGGCGCTGAAAGCCGGCGCGCATGTCACGCTCACCGACCCGGACTTGCCCAGCGGCTCCGATCGCGTCTTCGCGGCTTTGCAGGCCTTCGACCCAGAAGGCCATTTCGATGTCGCCGTCAATCTACAGGGCGATATGCCGACGATGCGGGCGGAGGATGTCGCCAAGGCGGTCGCGGCGCTGCGCGACGGCGCCGATATCGCGACACTCGTCTCCCCCTCCAACGACGATGCCGAACGCAACAACCCCAATCTCGTGAAAGCCATCCGCGCGACTGACGGCCGCTGCCTCTATTTCACCCGCGCCGCCGCACCGTGGGGAGAAGGTGCAATCGAGCGCCACGTCGGCATCTACGTCTATCGCCGCGACGCCCTCGCGCGCTTCGTAGCAGCGCCACCTTCGCGGCTCGAGCTGCGCGAAAAGCTCGAACAACTCCGCGCGCTCGAAATGGGCATGACCATCCGCGCCGATACGATCGAAGATTTTCCAAAGGGCGTGGATAGTCCGCCGGATTTGGAAGCGGCGCGGGCGGTGTTGGCGGGCCGGTGAGCAGACATCTAGATCGTTGAAGCTCGCGTCCACTCGCGTGTCCTCGGTCACAGCGACACGGCTAAAGCACGCTTACCTCCTCCTTATCGAAGCAAGGCGCTTCGCACTGAAGGAGAGCAACGCCAATGACCAAGTTTTATTCCCTGATCGCCGCCTGCGCCGTGTTCGCACCGTTTGCTTTCGCCACGTTGAACCAAGCCGCGCAGATCGTCGCCTGATCGACGCTCACCAACTCATCCGAATCTCAGACATGGACGCCATGACGAAATTTTACGCCCTCCTCGCCGCCTGCGCTGTGTTCGCGCCGGTCGCGTTCGTCACCTTGAGCCAAGCCGCTCAAATCGTCGCGTAGCTCCCCGCGACACTTGAAGCGCCGACAGGGCCGCAGAGGATGCTCCCCCTCTGAGGCCTTTGCTTTGTGTTGAACGCCGCGATCAGCCCGGGAAGGTTTGCACGCCGATGAACTCGATGCCGCCGTCGCCGTACGTGAGGCAAGCGAGGCTCTCCATGCCTTGCACGTAGCAGAACATCGGATACGCGGCCGTGCGCAATGCGGCCCAGGCTTCGCGGTCATACCCGTACGGGTGATTGTCCGGATAGAACGGAAACTCGCCGCCTGTGGGCGCGTCCGCATTCGCGGGCCACTCTGGCAACGCGCCGGTGTTGGCGAAGGCCGGGTTCGACGTGTCGACCCACTCAGTCAACGCGGTTTGCATGGCGGCGGGATCGGCGGCGCTGGCGAGCGTCATCACATTGGCGGTGACGTGGGCTTCGGCGTAAATGGGTTCGCCGGACGAATTGCGAATAACAAGCGTCGCCACCGCGCGCGCGCAATCTGGGCCGATTGTTGTCGCTTCGACGGAAAACGTGTCTGTGCCGGCCACCCATTGCGAGGTGGCGCGCGCGTCGCAGCCTTCGGACATGACATCCGTTTCTTCAACCGGCGGCGTGCAGGCAACGACAAAAGCGGCGGCAGCCGCCAGCAGAATGATGCGCATCAGTATCTCCCCAACTTCACGGCGAAAGCTAGCCTGCCAGTTGGGCGCGCACCAGTTCGCCAACCTCCTGTAACGCAGTGGTGGCAGTTTTGGAGTAGGCGGTGAAATTCAGACCGCCGTGCATGAGCACCGGATATTTGCGTTCCTTGACGCTGACGCCGGCATTGCGCAACCGCTCGGCGAACGCCTTCACGTCATTGCGCACCGGATCCATCGGCCCGCCGCCCGCGATGATGGTAGGCGGCGCAGCGCTCACATCAACATCGAGCAACGATGGCAACGCCTCGGCGCCGAGACTGCGAGCGATGTAGAGACAGGCGACGCGGCCCAGGAACCGGAAGTTGCGCACCTCTTCGTCGGCCCAGAGCGAGTCGTGCACGTGGATCAGCGGATAGAGCAGCACTTGCAGCGCAATGGCGCCGGGTGTGACGCGGTTGACCTCAAGCGCCATGGTCGCCGCGATGTAGGCGCCAGCGCTATCGCCAGCGAGCGCGAGCTTGTCGGGCGACGCGCCCTGCCGTTGCGCATTCTGAAAGCCCCAAGCGACGGCGGCGCGAGCATCCTCAAGCTGCGCGGGAAACGCCGCCTCAGGCGCCAACCGATAGCCGACAGAAAGCACGCGCCCCTGCGAGGACTTCGCCAGCCACGAACAAATCGAATCGTGCGTGTCGATATCGCAGCAAACGAAGCCGCCGCCGTGGAAGTAGAGCACGAGCGGCGCAGGCATAGCGTTCTCGGCTTCGTAGTAGCGCGCACGTAACGCGCCGGCGGGCCCTGGGATCTCGATGTCCTCGACGCGCGCTAATCCCTTGGCGCGGGCCGCCGGCACAGCCAGCAAGGTGCGCAAGCCGCGCCGCGCCTGCGCCAAAATCGCGCTTTCGACAGATTGCGTCATGCTCATGAGGCGATGGCCCTACCCGTTCCCCCGCACTTGCGCTAACGCTCGCCACCTATGACCGAGCGTATTTCCTTTCAAGGCGAACCTGGCGCCAATTCTCACATCGCGGCGCGCGAAAGCTATCCCGCGCTCGAGCCGCTGCCGTGTCCGAGCTTCGAGGATGCGTTCGCGGCGGTGAGCGAGGGCCAAGCGCGTTACGCGATGATCCCGGTCGAAAACTCCGTCGCCGGGCGCGTCGCCGACGTGCACTATCTCATTCCGGAGAGCGGGCTCTACATTATTGGCGAACGCTTCGTACCGATTAAGCATCAATTGCTCGGATTGAAGGACGCAACCCTCGACGGCCTCACGCATGTGCGCTCGCATCCGCAAGCTTTGGGTCAGTGCCGTAAAGCGCTGCGCGCGATGGGCGTGACGGCCGTGAAGACCGCCGACACAGCCGGCGCCGCGCGCGAGATTGCCGAGCTTGGCGATACACGCGTGGGCGCACTAGCGTCGTCGCTGGCGGCGGAGATTTATGGTCTCAAAGTACTGAAGGCCGACATCGCCGACGCACCGCACAACACCACGCGCTTTCTTGTGTTCGCACGCGACGAGCAAAACGCGGCGCCCGACGCCGGCCCATGCATGACAAGCTTCGTCTTCCGCGTCCGCAACGTGCCGGCGGCGCTTTATAAAGCGACCGGCGGTTTCGCCACCAATGGCGTCAACATGACCAAGCTCGAAAGCTATATCGAAGGCGGCGCCTTCTCGGCGGCCATGTTCTTCGCCGAGATCGAGGGCCACCCGAACGACACGAGCGTGCGGCTGGCGCTGGAAGAACTCGCGTTTTTCTCAAGCTCACTAAAGATTCTGGGGGTTTACCCAGCGGATCCGTTCAGGCGGAGCTGAGTTGCGACGAGTACCAATTTTTGGTACTTTGACTCATGAGCAAGAACACCTCGATCTCCCTGGGCGAGCATTTCAGCCAGTTCGTCGAACAACAAATCGCGTCCGGCCGCTACACCTCCGCCAGCGAAGTGATCCGCGCGGGCTTGCGCCTGTTGCAGGATAACGAAGCGAAGCTGGAGCGGCTACGCGAACTGATCCGCGAAGGTGACGAAAGCGGCGAGCCTGTGCCGTTGGATCGCGAGAAGTTTTTCGCCGAGATGCGCGCTGAGACCGCCGCCGCCAATGAACGCAATGGCTAACGCGACGCTCAGTCCGCGCGCCGAGCAAGATATGCGCGAGATTTGGCACTACAGCGTAGAGACATGGTCCGAGCGGCAAGCGCAAACCTATTCGGACGCGCTCTTCGACATCATGGAAGATTTGGCGAAGGCGCCAGAACGCGGCCAGTCAGCGCAAGACATTGCCGAGGGACTTCGCCGACAGCGCTGCCAATCTCACGTGATCTTCTACCGACTGGTGAGCGACGGGGTGCTGATCGTCCGCGTGCTGCATCAGAACATGGACTTCGCCACCCACCTCGCCAACGACGAGACGTAACCGCGCGCCACGCATGCACGTAACCTGCCTCCAAGGGGAGAATGGCCGACGAAGCCCATCTGAAGGGCCTGCTCTTGCAGGGTCTCGCCGGCGACGATGCCGCGCACCGTGCGTTTCTGACGGAAGCGGCGGGGCTGCTGCGCGCGTTCTTCCGCAACCGGTTGCGCGGCGCGCCCGAGGATGCGGAGGATCTCGTGCAGGAAACGCTGGTGGCGCTGCACACGCGCCGTGACAGCTACGATCCGCAATATCCGCTGACCGCGTGGATGTACGCCATCGCGCGCTACCGGCTGATCGATTTCCTGCGCCGCGCCAAGCATCGCGTGACGGCGCCCATCGATGGCCTCGAGATTGGCGACGCTGATCCGGAATACGAAGCCAGCGACGCGCGCCGCGATGTGGCGGCGCTGCTCGACAAGCTGCCCGAAAAGCAGCGCCGCGCCATTCAGCTGGTGAAGCTTGACGAGAAGAGCGTGCGCGAGGCGGCGGAAGTGACCGGCTTCACCGAGTCCGACATCAAGATTTCCATTCATCGCGGCCTGAAGACGCTGATGCGGCTGATGGCGCAGGAGCAGCCGACGTGAAGACCGATCATCTCATCGACGTGCTGGCGCGCGGCGCGGGACCGGCGGAGCGGCCACGCTGGGGCGGCAAGCTCGCGATCACTGTGATCGTGGGGCTGCTGGTCGCGGCGGTGCTGGTGGCGATTGGCCTGGGCGTGCGGCCCGACATTGGCGCGGCGCGCATGCCGGTGATGATGAAAGCGATGTTCGGCGCGTTGGCGGCGGCTGTGATGTTGCCGATCGCGGTGCAATTGATGCAGCCGGGGCGGCCGCTCGGGTGGCGCATCGGCGCGGTGGCCGTGTTTGTCGCGATCTGCGCCGGCGCGATCTTTATCGCGCTCATGGGCGAAATGCCGGAGCGGCGTTGGGAAGCATGGATGGGCGGCGCCGTGCCGTGGTGCGTGGTGCTGATCCCGATCCTGGCCGCGCCGACATCAGCGCTGTTACTCTGGCTCATGCGCGCCTTCGCGCCGACGCGGCTCGCGCTCCTAGGCGCAGCCATCGGCGCATTCTCAGGCGGCGTCGGCGCAATGGCCTACGCCATGTATTGCCCGACAGACTCTGTGGCGTTCGTGGTGACGTGGTACGTTCTGGGGATAGCAGTGAGCGCGGCGCTTGGCGCGGTGGTGGGGGCGCGGGTGCTGCGCTGGTGATTTGAGGCTGTTGGCCCGGAGCGGTCGTTAGCCCGAGGGCTCAAACCACCGTGGCAGTTCGACGTATCCGAGGCTGATCAGCAGCGCGAGAAGCAGAAGGACGAACGCGACAAGCCACATCAGCAGCACGCGCATGAGGCGTTTCGCTTGCGCGCGATCCTCGGCCTTCGGTGGCCAGCCCAACAAGGGCTCATCTTTTACGCCGAAATCGTCGCCCTCCCGATCCATTCTCGGCAATCGAGAGAAGCCAATCATCACCACCGGAAGCGCAAAGGCCATGACTAAGGCAAGCAGCACAAAGACAATCACGGTGTTGGTCATGCCCCACCTTACGGCGAGTTCTATCTAACAACCAAGGGCCGCTCCCCGCGAAGCGCCGCCATCGCATTCAGCCCCGCGCATTCAGCGCCCGCCACTCTTCAATCTGCTTCACCATCTCCCTCGCGCTGTGATCACCGAAAACGCAAAGGATACGCCGCCCGAGCAGTTTCGATCCGCGGTCTTCAACGCCGCGCGGGGCGTCGAGCGGATAGGCGAACCAAAGCGTGCGAACGAACAAAAACGCCGGGAGCGGCGCGGGCTTTATCTCGATCGGCCCCATGCGGGACCATGCGAAACGCTCAGTGCGGCCGAGCGTGTGATGGATGAGCGCCTCCGGCGTAAGTTCGAGCCGCCAGCGCTCGCGCATCAAGCTGGCGGCAAAAGCCGCGACCAGCGGCAGCGTCGCGACCGCCGCCAGCAGGATCAGTTGCGCTTGCCAACTCTCCCAGTGCAGCCAAAGCGAAAGCGCCAGCAGCGCCCAGAGCGGGCTGAACAGGCGCAGGACTTTTTCGGGATTCACCGGGAAGCTCATGGGAGGGTGTCTAGCGAACTAAGAGCCGTGCGTCGCGAAACCGGGCGCGCCCGTGTAACCGCGCACCGCCCTCGCGCGATCTTATGGGCATAGACATCTCACCGGCCGGGGGGGCCGGCGATCCGAGGGGCGAACATGCTTACCAACATAAAACGCTATGCGCCGATCGGCATTTCTCTCTTCGCGGCGGCAGTGTTTCTGGATTCGCTGCGTTACAAATTCACAGACCACCCCAACACCCAGGAAATCTTCGGTCGGCTCGACGCTTGGGCCGCATCTTTCGGCGCCGCTGGCCTGTTCGGCCACACCGGCCTCTTCAGCCAATACGTCATCGGCACAGCCGAACTCGCGGCGTCAACCCTGTTAGTCGTCGGCTTGCTGCCGGGCCTGACACGCCTCAATGCGCTCGGCGCCCTGATTGGATTTGCCGTAATGAGCGGGGCAGTCAGTTTTCACCTGTTCACGCCGCTCGGTATCGATCCCAACAATGACGGCGGCGGGTTGTTTGCGGCGGCGCTGACCATCTGGGCCACCTCGCTCGTCCTCTTCGTCATTCGCCGCAACGACCTCCTCGGCCTCGCGCGCGATCTCGGCCGCGCCTTCATTCCTTCTTTGCAACACAGTGCAGCGCCAAAGCGCGTTGCCGCCCACGCCTAAGGACACCATCCATGCGTAAACTACTCACTGCCCTCGCTTTCGCGCTCGGCGCCTTGCTGTTCAGCGCGCCAGCGCACGCCGATGAGCAGCCGGTCTATACCGGCCTCCTCTCGCGCGTTGCTGTGAGCGGCTATGACCCGGTGGCGTACTTCACCGACGGCCGGCCGGTGCGCGGCACGACGCAATTTCGCGCGACGCATCAAGGCTACGAATATCGCTTCGCCTCGGCCGAGCATCTCGCCGCGTTCCGCGCCAATCCGGCGCGCTACTTGCCGCAATATGGCGGCTATTGCGCCTGGGCCGTGAGCCAAGGCTATACCGCCTCCGCCGATCCGACCAATTGGCGCATAGTCGATGGCCGGCTCTATCTGAACTATAACGACGAAATCCAGCGCCGCTGGGAGCAAAACATCCCCGGCCACATCCGCGAAGCGAACGCGAACTGGCCAAGCGTGTTGAGTCGGTGAACTACGCCACCGCCTGCGCCGCGCCGAGCAACGCGGCGCCCACATGCGGGCGCATGTCCGGCGCGCGGCCATCGTTCACCGCCGCCGCCGCGACGATGCCGCGACCGCGGTCGACCATCACTTCAGCGTAGAAGAGCGTGTTCGAACCGTTGTGCCAGAGGCGATCGCCTTCGGCTTGCCAGCCCATGGCATAGGGCCCGCCGAACGGCGGCGTATGCAGTGTCTGCCAGCTTTGCGAATTGAGGAACGGCGTGCGGTCGCGGTGCGCGACGAGATATTTGAACACGTCTTCGAACGACGCGTGCACACGTCCTGCAGGGCCAAGTGCTGCTGGATTGTCTGTGATCGGATGACCTGGCGGATGCGGGATCATCGGCACGCTGACCGAGCCGTCGGCGGCGACTGTCGTTGGCCCCGGCGCGTGACCGACAGGCTGGTCATAAGCGCCCACCGTGCCTGGCGCGCCTTGGCCGGCGGAGCTCATGCCAAGCGGGGCAAAGACATGCTGCTGGATCAGCGTTTCCCACGGCGCGCCCATCTTCGCTTCGAGCATGGCGCCGGCGATGACGTAGCCTGTGTTGGAATAGGTGAACGTCTGCTCCTTCGGGCCGACGGGGTTTTGCAGCAGACCCATGCGCGCATAGGCGATGCGGTCGACGCGTGAGTCGGCGCTCTCACGCGGGAACGCCATCAGCTGCACCATTTCGATATTGGCTTGGAGCCCGCCGCGATGGCTGAGCAAATGCCGGAAAGTGAGATCGCGATACTCGACCCGAATGTCCGGAATGGCGGCGCCAAGCACAGCGCCCACAGTATCAGTCCATGAGATTGCGCCTGCTTCGGCCGCGCGCGCGACCAGCGTCGCCGTCATCGATTTGGTGATCGAACCCAGGTGCCACCTATCGCCAGTGGTGATCGGCTGCGGCTGGCCGAGGGCGCGTACGCCACCGGCGAACGCAACGTTACGCCCATCGCGCTTGGTCGCAGCCGCGCCCATGCCCGGCGCGCCTGCGCGTGCGCGCAACTCAGCAAGCAATGCTTGCGTCAGCGCTTCGGGACCGGTGGCGACCGCTTCGCCGCGCTGGAAGGCGAGCGGTAGCGTGCCGCCCTGGGTGAACTGGCCCTCGATACGTCCGCCCGTAAGCCGCCCTCGGAAGCTGGCGCGGATGACCGGAATATCGAGTGAGAGCTGATCGCCCTCGATGCGCGTGGCGCCGATCGGGATGGCGCTATTGCCCTGATCCACGCTGAAGAGTGTCGCGGCCGGTCCATCAGCCATCACAAGACGCAGCCGCAATTGCTGCGCCCCGAGGTCCAGGACGCCATGCCACTCGCCCATGAAATCGGCGGCGGTCTGGGCGAACGCGCTCGTGGCGGCAAAGCTTGCCGCAGCGGCGCCCAGCAGCAAGGGGCGACGTGAAATGATCATCTGTTTCCTCCGAGACCCGCCTTCACAGGATGCCGTCACACCGGAGATTGGATGCGATGTCCCGATAGTCGCATTGACTGGGCAATTCTTACGCGATTACTAGGCGCTCTCGTGCAGCAGCGGCTGCGCACTCAAGAATGCCTCAAGGATTTCAACGATGAAGGTCCTCGTCCCGGTCAAGCGGGTGCTTGATTACAATTTGAAGGTCCGGGTGAAGCCGGACGGGTCGGGCGTCGACCTCTCCAATCTCAAAATGTCGATCAATCCCTTCTGCGAAATCGCGGTTGAAGAAGCCGTTCGCATGAAGGAAGGCGGCGGCGGCCATGCCAAGGACGCGGCGACCGAAGTGATCGCCGTGTCGATCGGGCCGGAGCAAGCCCAGGAGACGCTCCGCAACGCCCTCGCCATCGGCGCCGACCGCGGCATCCTGGTGAAAGCGGACGGAGAAGTTGAGCCGCTGGCGGTGGCGAAAATCTTGAAAGCCGTGATCGAGGCCGAGAAGCCGGATATCGTGATCCTCGGCAAGCAAGCCATCGACGATGACTCCAACCAAGTCGGCCAGATGCTGGCCGCCCTGCTCGACTGGCCTCAGGCAACGTTCGCGTCGAAGATCGTGCTGCACGCAGGCAAAGCGACAGTGACGCGCGAAGTCGATGGCGGCCTGCAAACGCTCGACGTCGAACTGCCGGCGATCGTGACAACGGATTTGCGCTTGAACGAACCGCGCTACGCCTCGCTGCCGAACATCATGAAGGCGAAGAAAAAGCCGATCGATGTGAAGACGCCCGCCGATTTCGGCGTTGATACCGCCCCGCGCATCAAGGTTTTGAAGACAGCAGAGCCCGGCAAGCGCTCGGGCGGCATCAAAGTAAAGTCCGCCGCTGAACTGGTGGGCAAGCTCAAAGAAACGGGAGTGCTCTAATGGCTATTCTGGTTGTTGCCGAGCACGACAATACCAACGTGAAAGACGCGACGCACAAGGTCGTCACCGCCGCGAAAGCGATGGGCGGAGACGTGGACGTGTTGGTCGCCGGCCAAAACGCGGGCGCTGCTGCGGCGGCCGCGGCGAAGATCGAAGGCGTGCGCAAAGTGCTGCACGCTGACGGCGCGACACTCGCCAAGCAAATGGCCGAGCCGCTGGAAGCGCTGATCGTGCCGCTGATGAGCGGCTACGACGCCGTGCTCTTCCCGGCGTCGACCACCGGCAAGAACGCAGCGCCACGCGTGGCTGCAAAGCTCGATGTGATGCAGCTCTCGGGCGTCATCGGCGTCGAAAGCGCGACCACCTTCGTGCGCCCGATCTATGCCGGCAACGCGATCATCACAGTCGAGGACAACCAAGCCAAGAAAGTGCTGACCGTGCAGCCGACGGCGTTCAAAGCCGCCGGCGAAGGCGGCAGCGCTTCGGTGGAAACCACGCCGGCGCCGGCTGGCCCGTTTAAGTCGGCGTTCGTCTCCGAAGAGATGGCCAAGTCCGATCGCCCCGAACTCACGGCCGCTAAGCGCGTCGTCTCGGGCGGCCGCGCGCTCGGCTCAAGCGAAGAATTCCACCGCGTGCTCGATCCTTTGGCCGACAAGCTCGGCGCAGCTGTCGGCGCCTCGCGCGCGGCGGTGGACGCCGGCTACGCGCCGAACGACTACCAAGTCGGCCAAACCGGCAAAGTCGTCGCGCCGGAACTCTACGTCGCCGTCGGCATCTCGGGCGCTATCCAGCATTTGGCCGGGATGAAGGACAGCAAGGTCATCGTCGCCATCAACAAGGACGAGGAAGCCCCGATCTTCCAGATCGCCGATTACGGCCTGGTCGCCGACTACAAGACCGCCGTCCCAGAGCTGATGGACGAACTGACCAAGGCTGGCCTCTGACCGAAGGCCCTTGCGCCACCCGCCGGGCTATGCTGCACTGCAACAAGATTTGCAATTCAGTGGCGCGTGAGCGCCTATGGCCGTCAAGATGACCACTATTAAGACTGTCGGCGTCATCGGCGCCGGGCAAATGGGCAATGGCATCGCGCATGTGTGCGCTTTGGCCGGCTACGACGTGCTGTTGAACGACGCCGACGCTCCGCGCGTTGAGGCTGCACTCGAGACAATAAAGCGGAATATGACGCGGCAAGTCTCCCGCGAGTTGATCACGCAAGCGGACATGAACGGCGCTTTCGGGCGCATCAAGTCGGCGAAGACCGCCGATCTCGCGCCGTGCGATCTGGTGATCGAGTCGATCGTCGAGCATGACGACGCAAAGAAGAAGGTGTTCGCGGATCTGCGTCCGGTGCTGAAGCCGACGGCAATCTTGGCGTCGAACACATCGTCGATTTCGATCACGCGCTTGGCGGCGACGACCGATCGGCCCGACAAGTTCATCGGCATCCATTTCATGAATCCGGCGCCGGTGATGAAGCTTGTGGAGCTCATCCGCGGCCTCGCCACCAGCCAAGAAACCTACGACACCTCGATCGCCTTCGTTGAAAGCATCGGCAAGACCATCGCCAACGCCGAAGACTTCCCGGCCTTCATCGTCAACCGCGTGCTGGTGCCGATGATCAACGAGGCGGTCTATACGTTGTACGAAGGCGTCGGCTCGGTCGAGGCGATCGACAAAGCGATGAAGCTTGGCGCCAACCATCCAATGGGGCCGCTGGAGCTTGCCGATTTCATCGGCTTGGACACCTGCCTCTCAATCATGCAGGTGCTTTACGAGGGCTTGGCCGATTCCAAATATCGCCCGTGCCCGCTGCTTGTGAAATATGTCGAAGCCGGTTGGCTTGGCCGCAAAACCCAACGCGGCTTCTACGATTACCGAACCGATCCCCCCACGCCGACGCGTTGAGCCGTCGACTTTTTCTTTGCATCGATACATTCGGGGCGCGGAGAAAACTCTCCGCGCCCCTTTTCATGCATCACATCACAAAATCAGCCCGGCGATCGCGCCCATGCCTTGCATGGCATAGGCGATGAGGCCGATCAGAAGCGCGCTTCCGATCGTGAACTCGAGCACGGTGAGTGCAGTACGCATGTGTGTCTCATCAGTTGCGCGGACGAGGAGGTGTCCGCGCGCTGGAGATAGGGGCGAAGCACCGCGCGAATGTGGCGCGCAGCTTAAATCTTGGTGACATGGACGAGATTTCAGCGGTGCGTGGCGCCGCTCAGTGTCGCTGAAACACCAGTGTGAAATTATTCGCTGGCATGTCGACAGTCTCGCGCAGCGCCAGCCCTTGCGCGAAAGCAGCCGCTTCAACATCGGCGATATCGCGCACGCCATAACGCGAGTCGCGCGCGTGCAGCCATTCTTCGAACTGCTCGTTGGACGGCGCCGTGTGTGCGCCATTGCGCTTGTAGGGCCCGTACGTAATCAGCCAACCGCCGGGCCGCAGCACGGTCGCGGCGCCCGCCATCAAGCAAAGCGTCGCCTCCCATGGCGAGATGTGGATCATATTGACCGCGAGCACGGCGTCGTAAGGTCCGCCCGCGGCCCAATCCTCCGCGCATACATCGATATCGAGCGGCGCCAACGCATTCATCGCGCCTTCGGCAGCAATCCACGCCGCGATACTGGCGCGGGCGCTTGGATCGGGATCGCTCGGTTGCCAATGAAGCTCCGGCATCGCGGCCGCGAAAAACACCGCGTGCTCGCCGCTGCCGGACGCAAGTTCCAACACTCGCCCCGCGCGCGGCAGCACACGTTGCAAAACGGCAAGAATGGGCTCGCGGTTGCGGACCGTGGCCGGCGCATATTGGCGGGCGTCCATTGGCAAAGCTTCAACCACGCTTGCGCGCCTGGGGAAAGCGCTCGCCTCTACAGGTGCGCCTCAGTGACGCCGCGATGGCGTCGCTTAAGATGCGCCGATGATCGCCCCGGTCCCCCAACGCATCGCGCCGCTCAGTTGGCGGAAGCCTGCTTTGCTGTGGACGCCGATCGCGCTGGCGTTGGCGATCGGCTGGCCGGCGGCGCTCTTCTACAATGATCCCAACCCGCAGCGTTTGGCGTTGGTGGCGGGCGCGGCAGTGTTTGCACTGGCGCTGATTTCGCTCGGCGTCGGCTGGGCGACCGGGCAAGCGCCGCGCGCACGGCGCATCGTGGTGCTGCACGTCGTGATCGCGGGCGCGCTGGTAGCGATAGCCGCGCCCTTCGTGCTGATCGAATTGCTGGCGCTGGTCGCCGACTACGAACGCGAAGGCGCCGGCGAGAGCTTCACCTTCGCCATGTCGCTCGCCATGATCCCGCTGGCGCTGGTGGTCGGCCTGCCAATCGCGCTGGTGTCGGGCATCGTGTTCGCCTGGTTGGCGCTGAAGCGCAGCCACATCGGCGGTGGCGACTTGCTCGAAGACCGCGTGTTCAAAAACGACGTGAAGCCGTTTCGGTGAGCGCGCAAGCGTGTTGCCGTCGCAGCACATGGCGTGGCTTAAGCTGAAACGTAACAAAAGTTACAAGCGCGCGTGTCGAGACCTTCACATCAAGCGGCTAACCCGTTGCACAGCTGAAGAGGATTCTTCGCGTGCGGATGATTGCGATGGTCAGCGCAGGCGACACGCGCGCGGATTTGTTCGATTACGCGCTTTTCGCGGGCACACTAATCGCTTGCGGCTTTTTCTTCTTTGAAGGCGGTTGGGGCGGCATCGGCGGGGCACTGATCGGCGCCGTCTTCGGCTACCTCAGACCGCTTAACCCGCACGCACGCTGGGGCAGCGCGTTCAAAGCGGCGTTCGCCGTGGCGTGGGCCGGCATCATGATGGGCGGCGTCGTCGCCGTCGCGGCGTAAACACCCGTGTCGCACGAGGCATCCCACAACGGCGCAAGCGCGACAGAGCACGCCGCAACCGCACGCTTCGACGCCGTGGTCGAACACGTCGCTAGCGACTGGCGCGCCTATGTGCTCGCCGCGCTGATTGCGCTTTGCGCCTGCGTGCCAGGCCTCACCTCCATGCCGGTGATGGATGTCGACGAGGCGCGCTTCGCGCAAGCGAGCCGGCAAATGTTGGAGACGGGCGATTTCGTCCTCATTCGCGTTCAAGACCAACCGCGTTACCGAAAGCCGGCCGGCGCACACTGGCTGCAAGCCGCGTCAACCGCCGTGCTTCAACCAATCGCAGGCCGCGACAACGCAATCTGGACGTATCGTCTGCCTTCAGTCCTCGGCGTCGTTTTGGCCGTTCTCGCCACGCTTTGGGCTGGACGCGCACTGCTGGGCCCGGTCCCCGCATTGCTCGGCGGGGTGTTATTTGGCGCAGGTTTGCTCGTCGGCTTTGAAGGCATGACGGCCCGAACCGACGCGCTGATGCTTGGCTTCACCACGCTTGCGGTGGCCGCGCTGGCGCGATTGCGTTTCGGCGCGGGCGGCCCACGTGGCCTAGCGCTCGTGTTCTGGGGCGCGCTCGGCGCCGCCGTGCTGGTCAAGGGTCCCATCCCGCTGATGGTCGTTGGCCTCACCATCGTCACGCTTGCGGTGTGGGAGCGGCGCGCCGCATGGCTCGCGCCGCTGGGGTGGTGGCCGGCCATTGCATTGGGTTTAGCCATCGTCGTGCCCTGGGGCGTGGCGATTGGCATCGCTACCAATGGCGCGTTTTACACCGAGGCGTTCACCCAAGATTTAGCCGCCAAGGTCGCCGGCAGAGATCACCGGCATGGCGGCATTTTCGGATACCACCTGCTGCTCTTGCCGTTGCTTGCGTTTCCCGCGGCGTTTGCATTGCCGGCCGCCGCACGGTTGGCGGTCGCACGCGACGAAGACGGGCGCCAAGCCTCGGCGCTGCGCTTCCTAATCGCCTGGATCGCACCGACGCTCCTCGTGTTTGAGCTATCGCCGACAAAACTCGCGCACTACGCCATGCCGATTTACCCCGCCGTTGCGCTGGTTTGCGCAGCGGGACTGTTCGCGGCGCGAGACAAATCGTGGCGCGTTACATCAGCGGCCGGCATCGCCCTTTTCACCGCCATGGGCGCGCTGTTGACTTTGGTTCTCTTCCTTGGCCTGCGGTCGCTCGAGGCCGACCGCGACATGACGTTGCTCACGACCTGCGCGGTGTTGGTGATCATTGCCATCGGCGTTGCCGGGCTGCTGACATTGAGATCACCATCGGCGCGAACGGGCGCGGCCGTGGCCTGCGCTCTGGCGCTTGCCATCGTGCTGCGCGGCTTCGTGTTGCCGAACTTGCCTTCCGTTCAACTTAGCGCCTCAGTGGCCGGGGCGCTGACGCGAATTGGCGTCGACGAAACGCGAAACATCTGGATCGTCGGTTATGACGAGCCCAGCGTCGTCTTCCTGACGCGAACATCCACGCACCTGACCGAGAGCGCGGTGGCAGGGACCCGCGCAGAGGCAGGCGATCTGATGGTCGTGGAGCAAACTCAACTCGGTGGTGTCGAGGCGGCGCTCGCGGCGCGCAGGCTTTCGTTTCGACCGATCGAAGGCCCGATTGAAGGCCTGTCGATGAGTTCCAACACGCACCTCACTCTGATCGCTGGCGAAGTCGAACCAGCCACAAACCACTTCGCTGCACGCTAACGCGCCCACATGCGCAGCAGGTTCGATATGCTTTTGTCTAGCCGCAGCAGCTCGTCCCGCGCCGCGCCTGCGGCCGCTAGGCGATCGCGTGTCACGGAGAGATCAAACAGGATTTCGCGTTGGCCGGCGTCTGGCACGAAGCTTTCAATCCAGCCCACCGCGGCCAAGCGCGCGCCGCTTGTAACTGGCGCGACGTAGTGGATCGAGCCGGCGGGATAAACGATCGCGTCGCCCGCCTCCAACTTGATCTCTTGCTCGCCCAGCGCGCTATCGATAACGAGCGCGCCGCCTTCGTAAGTGCTGGGGTCCTCTAGAAAGAGCGTGAAGGCGAGATCGGTGCGGAGCTTGTCATCGTTCGGGCCCATTAACGCGTCGTCCGTGTGGGCGCCGTATGTCATGCCCGGCTCGTAGCGCGAAAAGAGCAAGCGCGTCAGACGCGCCGGCCGCGCCGCGAACTCGAACAAAGGATGGCGGCGCAAAGCATCGACAACGAAGCGCTCCAACGCTTGCGCTTTCGGATCGGAACCATCGGCCTGCAAATTCTGCTTCACGCCGCGCGCGGCTGCGCCTGCCGTGCGCTTGCCGGACACCCATGTCAGAGCGGAAAGCTCTTCGCGCACGCGCTGGATGTCCTCCAGCGCCAACACCGATTTCAGGATGATCGTCATCCCCGCCAGCATGGGGACGGGGCGACGCAATCTCAACCGAAACGGCGCGTCGCCTCACCGCAGCGTTTGTTTCTTGCGAACCGTTCTCATTTGAGGCAGAGCAGCGCTCAAATTGGCAGGGGCGTGGTCCTATGAGCGGCATCAAACTGAAATACTGGCGCGCGGTCGGCGCGGCGGCAGTGGTCGGCTTGGCCGCCGCTTGTGGCGGCGAGGGTGGCGACGGCGGCTCCGCGGGTGCAGGCGGTGAAGGCGGCGAGGCCGGTGAAGCCGGCGCGAGCGCGGCTGCGCCCACTCCCGCCACGGCCACCGCGCCAGGCGGCGAAGGCGGCCCCGGCGGCGAAGCCGGCGCGGCCAGCGCTTATGCCGGCGTTTCCGGTGATCAGCTGACGGCGCTGCGCCTCGCGCACCTCAAGGGCTTCGTGCTGGCGGCCGACCGCGTCGCAGCGGCAGGTCAAGCGGCCGAGGCCGGCATCCTTGTCGAACAAGGCCTGCTCGAAGTTTACGACGTCGCTGCTGATCAGTTTGGCTCGCTCAATGTCACCATTGTCCGCGCCGCCGCAGATGGCGCGCCCGCCAACATCGATGCAGCGGAAGCCGAGATCGACCGCGCCGCCGGCGCCTTGGCGGACATTGATAACGCCGCGCTCGCCGCGCGCATGATCGACATCGCCACCGGCCTCTATCAAGGCGTGGTGCAGGAAGATTTTGTCGACGCCATCGAATACCAGCACAGCATGGGTGCAGCCCTCGCCGCCCAGGCCGTGTTGCAAGCCGGGCAAGCGGACCTTAGCGGCGAAGACCCCGAAGCCTATTCCGATGCATCAGCGCAGATGACGCGTTTTGTCGGCCTCTGGTCGCAAGTGAGCGCGCCGGAAGCGCCGCCGGCTTATCGCGAGGTGCTGGCGCAAGCCTCGCGCGTGCGGCTCGCACTCTATCCGTATTTCTAGGCGCGCCGGAACAACACGGTCTCGGCGCCGTGATAAAGGGTTCGTCTGAACTCGCGGTAGCCGAGCTTTTCAGCGACGCGCCGCGACGCTGTGTTTTGTGGCGCGATCAAGCAGACGAAATCGGTGCGGCCGAAATGCTGCTCGGCCCAAGCAATCTGCGCGGACGCCGCTTCGGTGGCGTAGCCTTTGCCTTGCACAGCGGACGAGAGCGCCCAACCCTGCTCAGGCGCATCGAACGGGATGTCGCCCAAATCGCGCTTGAAGGAGCCAAAACCTCCATCGCCCACATAGGCGCCGGTGGCCTTCTCCTCGATCAGCCAATAGCCATGGCCCATCAGATGCCAATGGCCCAGGAAGCTTTGGACACGCCGCCAGCTCTCTTCGCGCGTGGAGGGCTTGCCGGTGATAAAGCGGGTCACGCTTTCATCGCCCCACATGGCGGCGGAGGCGCCAAAGTCAGCCATCGTGTGCCCGCGCAGCCGCAGGCGCTCGGTCTCTAGAACAGGCGTCAAACTCATTGGTCGTCCGCCAGCACGGCTTCCAGCATCGCCACCGCCTCTGGACTATCCCAATCAGCACCGCCGGCGAGACGGGCTATCTCTGCGCCGTCGCGGCCGTAAATGATCGTCACCGGCATGCCGGGGGCCTGTGCGTCAAACAGCACGCCGCGGCTGATATCGATGAGGAACGGCAGCGCGCCATCGGAGAGTTCCGCCAACTGTGCTTGCGCGCGCGCACGATCGGCTTCGCTGTCGACGCTGACCGGCACCACACGCAGGCGTTCGCCGAAGCGGCGTTGCAGCGCGCCGAGCGTTGGCATCTCCTCCACACACGGAGCGCACCACGTGGCCCATAGATTGAGCACCACCACCTCGCCCTGATAGGCGGCAAGCGTGGTTTCCGCACCCGACGCATCGCTCAGCGTCCGCGTCGGCATCGGCGGCGGCGCTTCGAGCGCAGTCAACCGCACCATTTCACCAGTTGCGAATCGGCTCAGTCCTGTAGCGTTCTCGGGCTTTGTAGATGCGGCGAAAAGCACGTAAAGGACAGCTACGGCGCCGGCCGCGAACATCGCCAGCGCCGCCCATAAAGCCCAATTCCTCCGCCCGGAGCCTGCGTTCGTGTCCAATTCCACTCCTCCCGGCGGCCAGAAAATGTGGGGTGGCCGTTTCGCCGCCCAACCTGCCGACGCGATGCAGGCGATCAACGCTTCGATCGATGTGGACCAGCGCTTGTGGCGCGAGGACATCGAAGGCTCGAAGGCGCACGCCGACATGTTGGCTGCCAAGGGCATCATTACGACCGAAGACAACGCGGCGATACAAGGAGGATTAGACCAGATTGCCGCAGAAATCGCCGAGGGGCGGTTTCCGTTTTCCGCAGCGCTTGAGGACATCCACCTTAACATCGAATCGCGGCTGACCGAGCGTATCGGTGAGGCCGGCAAGCGCCTGCATACCGCACGCTCTCGCAACGACCAGGTGGCGACCGATTTCAAGCTCTGGACCATGCGCGCCAGCCGCGAGGCGGGCGATGGTTTGCGCGTGTTGCAGCAAGCTTTGGTGAAGCGCGCAGACCAACACGTCGACTGGATCATGCCGGGCTTCACGCATTTGCAGACGGCGCAACCGATCACGCTGGGGCACCATCTGCTGGCCTACGTCTCGATGTTCGAGCGCGATCGCGTGCGCCTAGTCGGCGGCGCGTTGGAAGCAGCATGGGAATGTCCGCTCGGCGCGGCGGCGCTCGCGGGCACCAGCTACAGAATCGATCGCGACATGACGGCGCACGCGCTGGGCTTCCACGCGCCGGCGTCCAACTCACTTGACGCCGTGGGCTCGCGCGATTTTGCGTTGGCTGCGCTTTCTTCACTTGCGATCGCGGCGACGCACTTGTCGCGGCTGGCGGAAGAGATCGTGCTCTGGACCTCGCCGCAATTTGGCTTCGCGAGCTTGAGCGACGCGTGGTCCACCGGTTCATCGATCATGCCGCAAAAGCGCAATCCAGACGCGGCGGAACTGATCCGCGCCAAGGCGGCGCGCATTGGCGCTGATTTCGCGGCGCTGAACGCCATCGTGCAAAAGCTACCGCTCGCTTACGCCAAGGATCTACAAGAAGACAAAGCCCTCACCTTCGGCGCCTTCGACGCATTTTCGCTCTCGCTCACCGCCATGATCGGCATGATCGAGACCATGCGCTTCAATCGCGAACCGATGCGCGCCGCCGCCGCGCGCGGCTATTCCACCGCCACCGACCTTGCCGACTGGCTGGTGCGCGAACTCGGCGTCCCGTTCCGCGAAGCGCATGAAATCACCGGCCGGATCGTGCGCCGGGCCGAGGAAACCGGCGTTGCCGAATTGGCGCATCTCCCATTGAGCGAATTCGAAGCCGTCGATGGTCGCATCACCGAGGCGGCGCGGGCGCTGTTGACGGTTGAAAATTCGGTCGAGAGCCGGGATAGCTATGGCGGGACCGCCCCGCAGCGCGTGCGCGAGCAGATCGAGCGCTGGAAGGAGATGTTCGCATGAGCCGCGTAATTCTGGGTTTTCTGGCGCTGACGATGCTGAGCGCCTGCGGCGTGAAGGGCAGCCTCGACCGTCCCGACCCGCTTTGGAACAGCGATGACGCGATCCGCCGGGAATGTCAGCGCCAGATCGAGAACAACGAAGAACAGGACGTCCGTTGCGCGCAATACCAGACCGGCGCTCAGCCAGGCTAAGTGGACCGCGGGCCTTTAGGCCCGCACTTCTTGGCGACGAAGTTCAATGCGGGCCCGAAGGCCCGCGGTCCGGAATCCAATGAACCACTTTGAGTATCGCGACGGCGCGTTGTTCTGCGAAGGCGTTCGCCTCGCCGACATCGCCGAAGCTGTCGGCACGCCAGCTTACGTTTATTCCTCCGCCACGCTTGAGCGGCACTATGACGTGTTCAAGGGCGCATTCGCGCCGCGCGATGTGCTGGTGGCTTTCGCGGTCAAGGCCAACGCCAATATCGCCGTGTTGGCCACACTCGCGCGCAAAGGCGCCGGCGCCGATACGGTAAGCCAAGGCGAGATCGAGCGCGCATTGAGAGCCGGCGTGCCGGCCGAACGGATCGTCTTCTCCGGCGTCGGCAAGACCGAAGCGGAGTTAGCCTTCGCGGTGCGGGCGGGCGTATACCAGATCAACGTCGAGAGCATCGCTGAACTGGAAACGCTCTCGCGCATCGCCGCATCGTTAAACGCAGCGCCCGCCATTGCCATTCGCGTCAATCCCGATGTCGGCGCCGGCGGGCATGAAAAGATTTCCACCGGCAAGGGCGACACCAAGTTCGGCGTTTCCAGCGCACAAGCGCTCGCGCTCTATGCGCGCGCCAGCGCCGACGCGCATCTCTCCGCCAAAGGCCTCGCCGTTCACATCGGCAGCCAGATCAGGGATCTGAAACCGCTGGAAAACGCCTTCCGCGTCATGCGCGGCTTGGCGGAAAAACTGCGCGCCGATGGGCTGAGCATTGAGCGCATGGATTTGGGCGGCGGGCTTGGCGTGCCGTATTTCAACGAACCGCCACCGCCTTCGCCGGACGACTACGCCACGATGGTCAAAAGCGTGTTCGACGGTTTCGACGTAGCGCTCGCTTTCGAGCCTGGGCGGCTGATCGCGGCTAATGCTGGCGTGTTGCTCTCGCGCGTGATCCGCTTGCAGGAGCGCCCCGACAAGGAGATCGTCGTGCTCGACGCGGCGATGAACGATCTCATCCGCCCCGCGATCTACGAGGCTTATCACGAGATTAAACCGCTGAGTGACACCAGCAATGCGCGCGTCGCCTACGACGTCGTCGGCCCGATCTGCGAAACCGGCGACACCTTCACGCGCAACCGCCAATTGGCGTCGCTGAAGCCCGGCGATCTCGTCGCCTTCATGACCGCCGGCGCCTACGGCGCCGTGATGGCCTCGACCTACAACGCCCGCGCGCTGGTTCCCGAAGTTCTGGTGCGCGGCGATCGGTTTGAGATTGTGCGGCAGCGCTGGAGCCTCGAAGGTCAGCTTAAACTGGAGCGCATTCCGGATTGGGGTTGAGCATTATGATGAAACACGTTGCATTCGCCGCCGCGGCGCTCGCTCTTGCGTCTTGCGCCTCGGCGCCGGCGCCAGCCTCGCCGCAAGATCAATTCTTCGCCAATCTCTCGGCGCTGTGCGGGCAGAGCTTCGAGGGCCGCGTCGTCACCACCGAAGCGGCGGATGCCGACTTCGCCAGCCAGCGGCTCGTCATGCAGGTGCGCGAGTGCAGCGAGACTGAAATTCGCGTGCCGTTCCATGTCGGCGAAAACCGTTCCCGCACTTGGGTCATCACCCGCACGGGCGAGGGCCTGCGCTTGAAGCATGATCACCGCCACGATGACGGCAGCGAAGACGTGCTCACGCAATATGGCGGCGATACCGCCAATGCCGGCACGGCCGAGCGGCAGGAATTCCCGGTCGACCAATTCTCGCGCGATCTCTTCGTCGCCAACAACATCCCGCAATCGACGACCAACGTCTGGGCGGTCGAGGTGCATCCCGGTCGCATCTACGCTTACGAACTGCGACGCCCGAACCGCCACCTCCGGGTCGAGTTCGATCTAACCCGCCCGGTTCCCGCACCGCCCGCGCCCTGGGGCGCCAATTAAGCCAAGGTTAGCGACGAAAGGCTGCTCGCCCCTGGCGACGGTCATGGTTTGGCCAGAGGGGCCGGGTTAGGCTCGCCCCTCGCGGAGGTTCATGAAGCACCAGGACGCCCTCGACCAACTCGCGCGAGAAACCGCGCGCGCCCGCCAGCGCCTTGCGCTGGAACGGGCGCTGAGGGCCGGGTTTGTGCTGGGCGCTGTGATCGGCGTCTGGGCGCTGCTGGCGCTTGTCGGCGCGCACGAACGCTTGCCGCTACTGGCGCAAAGCCTGAGCGCGATTGCGGCGCTCGGCCTGATCGGCTGGCTCGGCTGGCGCGCCTACAAGGAATGGCAAGCGCCGACCGAAGAAGAAGCGCGCGCGCGGCTGGCGGTGGATTCAAAGCTTGAGCCCGGCTCGTTCGATGCGCTGCGCGATCGCCCGGCGCGCTACGACGCCTTCGCCATGGCGCTATGGGCGCGGGAGCGCGAACGCGCGATCGAGCGCGCCGAGCATGTCCGCGCCGGGCCGCCACGCGCGCGGCTCGACGATTTTGACCGCTATAAGCTGCGCTACGTTTTACTGATCGCGCTGCTCGCGGCTTTGGTGTTTGCCGGCGCGCTGGCGCCGGACCGTTTAGCGCGTGCATTTCTGCCCGATCCTGGCCCGCTGCTCGGCGATACCGAGATGGCGGTAGAGGCCTGGGTGACTCCGGCTGAGTACACAAACGCGCCGCCAATTTCGCTGAGCGACGTGATCGGCGAACGCGTGCCGACGCCGCCTTCGGTTGAAGCGATGGTGCGCGTGACCGGCCCCGTCGGCGCGCCGCGCCTAGTGTACGACGGCCAGGGCGGTCGCCGTTCCGTGCTGTTCACACGCGCAGCGGACGGCGCGTGGGAAGCGCGCTTAGCGATATCGGGCGCGGGGCGCCTGCGCATCGTACGTTTCCACACGCGCGCATTTTGGCGCATCGCGCCGGCGCCGGATGCGGCGCCCACAGCAGCCTTCAACGCGCCGATCGAGATGTTGCCCGAAGAGCATGCGCGTCTCGGTTGGCGTGCTTCGGATGATTTCGGCGTCCAGCGCTTGGCCTTGCGCGTGCGTCCGCTCAATCCGCCACAGGGCCTGCTGCAAGCCGATCCCGTGGATACGCCGATTGAATCACCCGCGGGCGATCCACGCGAAGCGGAAGCCGAAAGCGAAGTCGATCTCGCCGCGCATCCCTACGCTGGCATGGAAGTGGAAGCGTTCATCGTCGCCTTCGATGCGCTCGGCCAGGAAGGCGTCAGCGATCCGCTGCGGATGACGTTGCCGGAGAAAGTGTTTCTGCAACCGCTGGCGCAAGCCGCGATCGAAATCCGCCGCCACATTCTGGCAGAGCGGCGCGCCTATCGCGGCGCAGCAGAGGTGCGGCGTGAGACGCGCCCCACCGGCGCCGCCATGGACGGCTTTCGCATCGAGGTGCGCAATTACGACCGCCGGCCAAACCTGCAACGCGCGCCGGACGGCATTCGACACGCGGCGCGTCTGATCGATGCGCTGACCATGCTGCCCGAAGACGGCTATTTCCGCGATCTCGCGGTTTATCTAGGTTTCCGCTCGGCGCGGGCTCAGCTCGATGTAGCGGCCGAGATTGGCGACACTGATCTCGCCGCTGACACGCTTTGGCGCACCGCGCTGCGGGCTGAATATGGCGGCTCCGGCGATGCGCGGCGCGCGCTTGAGGAAGCACAGCGCCAACTCGCGGAAGCCTTAGCGCAAGGCGCGCCGCAGGAACGCATCAACCAATTGCTGGACGCGCTGCGGCGCGCGACTGAAAACTATATGCAAGCGCTCGTGCAAGAAGCGATGCGCAATGGCGAAACCGCCAACAACGAAGACACCGAAGATCAAGCCCAGATCAGCGGCCAAGACATCGAAGAATTGTTGGCCGAGGTGGAGCGCCTGGCGCAGCAAGGCCGCAACGCCGAAGCGCAGCAATTGCTGCAAATGCTCGCCGGCATTCTCGCCAATCTCGACGTGCAGCTGAGCGAAAGCCAAGGCGGCGAGGGCGAAGGCGGCGAAGACGAACAGATGCAGCAGAGCATGGACGAGCTCGCCGAAGCCATGGGCGAGCAACGGGCGCTGCGCGACGAAACTCAACAACAACAAGAACAACAGCAGCAACAAGGCCAAGGCGGCAGCGGCGGCGAACAAGAAGGCGGCCAAGGCGGCGACGCCCTCGCCCAGCGCCAAGGCGAAATCCGCCAAGGCCTCGCCGAAGCGCAAGAGATGGCCAACGAAGCGGGCGCCGCACCCAGCGATGATCTCAACGCCGCCGGCGAAGCCATGCGCCAAGCCGAAGACGCGTTGCGGCGCGGCGATCTCGAAGGCGCGGAAGCGGCGCAGTCAGCGGCGTTGGAGCGCTTGCGCGAAGGCGCCGATGCGCTGGCCGCGGAAATCCGCGACCGCGGGCGCGAAGGTGAAAGCGGCGGCGACAGCCAGTCCGGGCGCGATCCGCTGGGCCGCGCAAACGGTTCCGCACGCGGCGATGGCGAAGGCGAAATTCCCGACACCGCCGACCCCGTCCGCGCGCGCGAAATCTTCGACGAAATCCGCCGCCGCGCCCAAGATCCAAACCGCCCCGAAGCGGAACGCGAATACCTGCGCCGCCTGATGGATCGGTTTGGCGATAGCTAGCCTTGCTTTCTCTGCCTAGCGCCCCACACTCTTGCGCGGGGTGAAGGAGGACGCATGCGCAAGTTTCTTTTGTCGGCCGCCGTCGCCGCGCTGCTCGCGGCGTGCACGCCGCCCGCGCAACAACAAACGCCAGATGCGCCCGGCCCCGTGCCGCAAGTTCAAGCCTGCAACACCGTGACGCCCGACTTCGCGCGCTTGGTGCGCATCGAGGAAGCCGGCGCGGTGACAGCCGCCGTCGATCTGCCGGGCGGACCGATTGCGCCAGGAACCTACGATCTCGTTCGCGCCGTGCGCGTCGGCCAACCCACCGGCTGGCAAGGCGCGCGCTCGGTTGCGCTTGAAGTGACGGAAGATGCGAGCGGCGTGACGTTCCAGTGGGCCGGCGCGCCCGAGAGCGGCGAAGTCGATCGCTGGACCGCCAGCTTCACCGACACGCCATCGCCGCGCTTGAACTTCACCTGCGGCCGCATCGGCGATGTCGAAACCGACTTCACCGCCAGCCGCGGCGCGTTGCAGCTGCGCGTGCCCGATGGCGCCAACGGCTCGCTTCTGATGGACTTCGCGCGGCGCGGCTGATCAGGGATCGAGTGCGGCGATGAACGGCAAGCCGCGATAGCGGCCGGCGTCGTCCATTCCGTAGCCAACGAGGAAATCGTCGGGCGCGTCCCAGCCGATGGCGTCGATTGCTTCGCCCATGGCTTGCGGTTTGCGGACGAAGGCGCAGCCCAGAGTCTTCGTGGCGCCTTTGGCCATGAGGTGAGCGCGCGCATAAGCGATGGTGCGGCCGCTATCGAAGACATCGTCGACGATCAACGCCGGCCTGCCCTCGATGGAACGCGAGATATCGGCGCGCACGACCACCTTGCCGGAGCTTTGGCGCGCGTCGCGATAGCTTTCGAGCCAAAGTGAATCGTAGATCGGATGACGCCCGCGCTTCTCGATTGCGCGCATCAGGTCAGCGGCAAACGGGATAGCGCCTTGCAGCAGCGCGACAACCGTCCAGCCATCATCGACTTGAGATGCAAAACCGTCCGCCAGCGCATCGACGCGCGCTGCGATCTCTTCCGCGTTCAGCAGAACGCGCAAGCGTATCAGCTATTGCCGAAGCGCGGCGCGAGACCTTCGATCGGCCCGATCTCGCTCGACGTGATCGGCTCGTCGAGCAGCAGCTCATCGCCGACCGGCTGGTCGAGCACGAGCGCATCGTCCGCGGCCGCAGCGGGCGGCGCTGCCGGCGACACGCGCGCCGGGCCACCTGCGAATTGCGCTTCCGAGAAGCTCGCAAACGTCGCTTCGAGATCGACGGCGTCAGCCGGCGGGTTCTCGATGCGGATTTGGAACGGCACCGACGCGCCAGCCGCAACCGGCTGTTCGGTGATGACATTCACCAGTTCAAAGATTTCAGCCGAGGCCGTGTCACGCAGCGAGACACGCACTGGCGGCACAAGCTTATCGTCGCGGCCGATATTGCGGACTTCACCGCTGACCAGGAGGATCGGCGTCGCGCCATCGAAATCGCGCTCGACGGCCAGGTCGTAGAATTCGAGGCCATAGACGTTCACGTCCAAGCCCAGCGCGGCGAACGCGCTGGCAGAACGCGGCCACAGTTCGGCGACGTCTTGGCGGAAGGCGACCATGCCGGTCGCGGAGGCCGCCAAGGCAGCGCCGGTGGCGCCCCATACAACCATGGCGGCGCGGGCGCGCTCACGGCGCATGCGCTCTGCCTGTTGGGCGCGGAATTTTGCGGCAGCGGACGGGGCCGGGCCAGGTTGTTCGGCGGCGCGGCGCAATCTTTCGACACGTTCACGTGTAAGAGGTTCTTTGGCTGGGGCTTCGGCGCGGGTTTCCGCAACGGCGGCCACAGCCTGGGTCCGCAACTCGAGCTGCGGCTCAGCAAACCAGGAGAAACCGCATGCCGCGCAGCGCACCGTCCGACCCGAAGGCCCGATCGCCGCGTCATCTGCGTAGTATCTTGTCGAGCAAGACGTGCAGGTCAGGATCATGTTAACGATACGTCCATTAGCCCAGTACCACCCGGTGCATTGATTCTATTCGGCTTGTCCAGTCATGGTCCGTGTGAATACCCCTGAACAGGATCTGTTCGAACGCGGAATACTCGCGCGCCTTTCTGGCGTCGACGCGGGTTACAAGACCGCGACAGTGCTCTTTGGGATCGATTTCGAAGCGCGCGCCGGAGAGGTCGCGCTCATTACTGGTCCCGCCGCTGCCGGAAAGACTACGTTCATGCACCTGCTGCGGCTAGCGCTGCAGCCCCGTTCTGGACGATGTGTAATTTTGGGTACTGACGTCGGTCGAGCGAGCGCGCGCGCACGCGCAAACGTCAAGAAGCGGATCGGCTATGTTGCTGAAAACCCAACGTTCATCGAGAACTGGACGGCGTTTGACAACATCGCCATGCCGCTGCGTTTAGCCGGCCAAAAGCCGCGCGACGATAGCGACGATGTGCGCGAACTTGTGGAATTCGTCGGGCTGACCGACGCCGCCGATCTTACCGTGGAAAAACTTTCGGGCGCGGAACGACATCGCGCCGCCATCGCCCGCGCGCTCGCCGCCAAGCCCGCGCTTATTCTTGCCGACGACCCCACCGCCGGCATGTCGCCCGCCGACGGACGCCGCATCGTGCGCCTGCTGGCCGAGATGCGCCGCGTCGGCGCCGGTGTCGTCATCGCCAGCCAGGACGAGAGCTTGGCCGACTCCGCCCCGCTCAATCATTGGCGCATGGAGCGCGGGCGCCTGTCGCCGATCAGCCAAGCCGCGACCGAGGAAGCGGAGGCGTTCGAATGAGGAACGCGCTGACGGGCGTCGAACGCGCCATGTTCTGGACGCTGGCGTTCGCCGCCTTCGCCGCCGCCGCCGCTGGCCTGGCCGCGCGCGGGGTGGACCGGGTCGCCGCCAGTTACGAGGCCGCGCGCTCGAACTACGCCATCGTCCGCGTACTCGCCCCGGAGGGTCCGGCCGGGATCGCGGCGGCCGAGGTGGCGCTGGCGCAAGCCATCCAAGTCACCTCCGCCGCGCCGATGACGGCCGGACGCGCCGCGGCACTGCTCGGCGGCGAGGTGCGCGCTGAGGATCTGCCGGCGCTCCGGCTGATCGAGATCGAACTGGCGGCGGCGCCGGCGCATGTGGATGTGTCGGGCGATCTAGTCGCTGCCCTCGCGCAAGGCGGGGTGACTGCTGAAGTGATCGAAGCGCCGGACGACAGCGCCGGCGCGGGACTCGCGTCGCGCGTGCGCAACGCCGCCTTCTGGGGCGCGATCGGGTTTGCCCTGGTGATGGGCATCATCGTCTCGCTGGCCGCGCGTGGGCTAGCGGCGCGGCGGCGCGAGATGGTGACGGTGATGTGCGATCTCGGCGCCACGCAGGGGCAAGCGGCCGGACGCATCGCCGATGAAGCGGCTGTCATGGGACTCTACGCCGGGGTGGTTGGCGGCGTGCTTGCCGGCATCGCCGGTTTCATTGTTCTGATGCTGGCTATTCCAGGCGTCAGCCTGGATGCTCTTGCGGGTATGATTCTGCCTGTCGATCTCACCCCGATTGCAGCCGCGCCCTTGGGTGCGGCGATCGCTGCCGGCGCGGGCGCGCGTGCGGCAGCCAGCTATTTCCACGCGCAGGCCGCGAGGCTCGGCTGATGCGCGGCCTCTTCACGTGGGCGATCATCATCGCGGTGGTTGCGTTCGTGGCGGGCTTTTGGGGCTTTGCAGAAAACGTGCGTGAACCCGCGCAAGAACCGGAACGCGCCGATGCCATTGTCGCACTCACCGGCGGCTCGCTCGAACGCCTCTCAACCGGCGTGCGCTTGCTCGAAGAGCGCAAGGGCGAGCGGCTCTTGATCTCCGGCGTCAACCGCGTCGTCACCGATGAAGAATTGCTGGATGCGGCGCTGAACGTCGATCCCGCCATCGCCGACCGCATCGATCTCGGCCGCAGTGCCGAAGACACGCTCGGCAACGCTGCGGAAACCGCAGCCTGGGCGCGCGAGCGTAACTATACGCGCCTCATCCTCGTCACCGACGATTATCACATGCCGCGTTCGCACGCCGAACTCTCGCTCGCTTTGCCGGAGGCGGAAATCGTGCCCTATCCGGTGCGCACGCGCTGGACCGACCCGGCGCTCTGGCGCAGCGATCTCGCGGCGGCGAGCCGGATTGGCGCGGAATACGTGAAATACCTGGTCATCCGCGGGCGCGAGGCGGTATTGAGCCTCGGCAAATCCGACGAAGACGAGAGCGCCGCGGACCCCGCATGAGACTGATCCGATCGATCATTTTCGTCATCTGGCTTTATGCTTCGATGGCGGTGGTTGGCTTGAGCTTGTGGCCGTTCGTGTTGATGGACGATCGCTACGTTTGGGTAGCACTGCGTTCCTGGGGCCGCGCGACACTGTGGGGTTTGCGCTGGATCATCGGCGCGCGCGTCTCGTTCGAAGGCCTCGAACACGTGCCGCAAGGCGGCGCGCTGATCGCGATGAAACACCAATCGATGCTCGACACCATCGTGCCGGCGCTGTTCCTGCCGCGGCCGGTTTACGTCTACAAGAACGAGCTCGGCAACACGCCAGTGATGGGCGCCTATCTGAAGAAGAACCAGATCGGCGTCGATCGCAGCGGCCACGCCAAAGCGCTGAAGAGTTTGGTGCGCGGCGCGCGCGATGCGGTGGCGCGCGGCGGCCAAGTCCTGATCTTTCCGGAAGGCACGCGCCAAGAGATCGACGCGCCGCCCGACTACAAGCCGGGCATTGCCGCGATGTATAAGGATTTGAACATACCGGTGACGCCGGTTGCGCTGAACACGGGGCTCATCTGGAAACCCAAAGGCGTCATGCGTTCGCCGGGTCACGTGACGTTCAAAGTGCTGCCGCCGATACCAGCCGGATTACCGCGTGACGAATTCATGCGGGAACTCGAGCGTATTCTGGAAAGCGAAAGCCAGGCCTTGCTGCCGCCGGACAAGCGTCGCACCGTAGCGGCATGAAGATACGCGGACTTTGGCTTGCTGTTCCCTGGGCGCTTTTCGTTATCGCGGCGCTGGGCTGGGTATTCTATTGGAATTACGTCGGCAACGAAGCCGAGCGGCGCATTCGCGCGTGGGCATTCGAGCAAAACGCCGCCGGCGCCAGCGCTTCGGTCGAGCGCATTGTGCGCCACGGTTTCCCAATGCTGATGCGCCTTGAGCTGCAGGGCGTAAGCTACGCGCCCGCGCGCGGCGGCTGGCGCGTCACGACCGAAAGCGCCGATCTGCACATTCAGCTGACCAACCCACAGCACATCATTCTCGAAGCTGTCACGCCGATCACTGTCTCACGCTCCAATGGCGCCGCAACCAATGTCAGCGCCGACGCGCTCGTCGCAAGCTTGCGCACCGAGCGCGGACGCTTGGCCGTCGCCGGAATCGAGGCGGACAATCTGGTGCTCGATGATCCGGCGGAAGACGGCGTGCTCCGCGTCGTGAAGATCGTCGCCAATGTGCGGCCCGATCCGCGCATGGCTGGCGAGTATCAAGTCTCGTTCGACGCGCAGTCGCTGACGCTGCCGCGCCCGGTGCGCAGTTTCGAAACTTTCGGCCTCGACGTGCCGGCCATGCGCGCCGCGATCGTGGTGAGCGAAGGCGCGCAATTGCTCGAACAATCGCCAGACGATCCGCTCGGGCCGTGGCGTCAAGCGGGCGGTCAGATGCGATTTGAAGCTCTTGTGCTGAATTGGGGACCGCTGGAAACGACCGGCTCCGGCGATGGCGGCCTCGACGCGCAGCGCCGGCTGCAAGGCCGCCTCGTGCTGCCGGTCGAAAGCCCGGCGCCGGTGATCAACGCCGTCGCGCAAAGCGAGAACATCGACGACAGCGCGCGCCGTGCTTTGGGCTTTCTCGCTGCCGGCTATCTGGTGACGGGCGACGAAATTACGCTCGACATTTCCGCCCATGACGGCGTGCTGCGGATCGAAGGGCTGCCAGTGCGAATGCTGCCGCCTGTGTATTAGGGATTGGGTTATCGGGTTGGGGGACTGAGGTGGCGTCGCCAATCCCTAATCCCCAAAACCTAATCCCCAAAACCTAATCCCCGTCCCGCCCCCAATTCGGCGCCGACGTATCTTGCCCCGCTTCGATGACTTCGCGGCGCATGCGGCGGGCGCGGTCAAACAAGGCGTACAAGGTATCGCCGTCACTCCAGCGAATGGCGCGCTGCAAAGCGGCGAGGTCTTCGGAGAAGCGCCCGAGAACTTCAAGCACGGCTTCGCGATTGTTCAAAAATACGTCGCGCCACATGGTGGGATCGCTGGCGGCGATGCGGGTGAAATCGCGAAAGCCGGAAGCCGAGTATTTCACCACTTCGCTCTCGGTGACGCTCTCCAGATCCTCCGCCATCGCGACAATGTTGAACGCGATCAAGTGCGGCAGATGACTGGTCACCGCGAGCACGACGTCGTGGCGGTCGGGCGCCATGCGCTCGACATCCGCGCCAAGCATGCGCCAAAATTGCTCCACCTGATCCACCGCCGCGGCATAGGCTTCGCGCTCGTCGCCGGGCAGAGGCGTCAAGATGTGCCAGCGATTGTGAAACAGCGCGGCAAAGCCCGCGTCGGGCCCCGAACGCTCGGTGCCGGCAATCGGGTGACCCGGCACGAAATACACATAAGTCGGCAGCTTCGCGCCGACACTCTCGACCACCGCCTGCTTCACCGAACCAACGTCTGTAACGATGGCGCCGATCTTCAGCCCGCGCTTGGCGGCTTCCACCGCGCCCGCCATGGCGCCCACCGGCACGCACAGCACCACGAGCTCGGCCTTTTCCACCGCCTTGACTGGATCGTCGAACATTTCGCCGAGCCCAAGTTCGCGCGCGCGTTGGCGAACCTCTGGATCGGCGTCGTAGAGCTGAACCACGCGCGTCACGCCGCTCTCACGCGCGGCGTGCGCAATCGATGAGCCAATAAGGCCCACGCCAAGAATGGCGATGCGGTCAAAAATCATACCCATCAGATGCGCGCGTAAGAGCCGAGGACGCGCACGCCTTCGAGGCCGTAACTGTTGAGCGCCGCGGCGCGGGGATCGTTGAGGCCGACAAACTCCTCGACCCGCAACAGCACGCGCGGTTCGGATCGCGCGACTTCGCGGCCAACGAGGCCCGCTTCATTGAGCGCGCGCTGGGCTTTGTGATGAGAATCGAACGCCAGCAGCAGCGTGATGTCGCCGCCGCCGGCTGAATCGGTGGCGCCGGCGGCGAACACGCACGCTTCCGGCTCGTCGCCGCTGGCCGCGCCGCTCAGCAGCGGCAGACCGGCGATCAGGTGCAAATCGTGGAAACGCCGCTCCGACAAAGCCGGCCACCACGATCCAACGCCAGGCGCGGCCGGCCACGGCGTCACCGCGACCACGGTTTGCGGATTCTCCGCCGCCTTCTGCAATGCGGCCTGCGGTTCGCCGACATGGCTGATGCGCGTTCTGGCGCCGAAATGACGGCGCGCGACATCGAAGAGCCGCGTCGGGTCACTGCGCCCTCCGCCGACCACAACATCAATGATGCGCTGCCGGCGCAGACTTGCGCCAATCAAAGCGCGCCACAGCTCGACCACCAATTCCCGCTCCAGCGGCGCAGGCGCCTCGGCAATCAGGCGACGCAGCAAAGCCACTTCGCGTCCGGATCGAATTGGCAATCCGCCCGGCGTTTTTGCGCTGGCAATTCCTTCAGCCAGCTGCAAACGCTGCGCAAGCAGCGCCAAGAGCGACTTGTCGATTCCGTCTATCTCGCGGCGGATCGCCTCGATTGGATCGTTCTGGGGGCCGGTATCGGTCATGCGCGGCGACCTTAGGCACTTTCACCACAACCGCCAACGGCTGCGCGCGGCCGATGTCACCCACAGCTGCGGATCGCGCCAGGGGATGCATCGTCCCGACGGAACGCTGTAGGCTCGCCCACATGATTCACGCAGCAGCGAAAGTGCAAGCGGCGGGGGGTGTGCGGTCGCTGGCGTTCGACGCATCCACACCACTGCAACTGGCCAATGGCGAGATGCTCGCGCCATTAACGATCGCGTTCGAAACGTATGGCGCGCTCAACGCCGAACGCAGCAACGCGGTATTGGTCTGCCATGCGCTAACGACGGACCAGTTCGTGGCCAGCCCAAACCCGGTGACCGGGCGCCCCGCTTGGTGGCCCCGCATTGTCGGGCCCGGGCGTCCGATCGACACCAACCGCTTCTTTGTCATTTGCGCCAATGTTCTGGGCGGCTCGATGGGGACGACGGGGCCTGCTTCACCGGCGCGCGACGGCCAAGCTTACAGTTTGCGTTTCCCGCCGATCACCATCGCTGACATGGTGCGCGCGCAATCCATGCTGGTGGAAGCGCTCGGCATTCAGAGCCTCTTTCTCGTCATCGGCGCCGGCATGGGCGGCATGCAGGCGCTTCATTGGGCCAGCGCCTATCCCAAGCGCGTGTTCTCCTGCGCGACGATCGCAACCGCGGCCCGCCAGTCGGCGCAGAACATTGCGCTCTCGGAACTCGGCCGCCAGGCAGTGATGGCCGATCCCGATTGGCGCGGCGGCGGTTATCTCGTCCAAGGCGTGCGGCCAGCCAAAGGCCTCGCCGTCGCGCGCATGGCGACGCAGGTGGCGAGCCATTCGGAAGCCAGCGTGCGCGCACGGCTCAGCGACGCCAATAAGCGCGAACGCTTCAGTTTCGACGCCGGTTACAGCGCCGGTTCGAACACCAGCTTCATCGAACGGTTCGACGCCAATTCGTACCTCTATTTGTCGCGCGCCATGGACGGCTTCGATCTGGCGGGCGATTTCGGCGGCAGGCTCGCCAACGCCTTTCAAGGCGGATCGACGCGCCATTGTGTCTTCGCGTTCTCCAGCGATTGGCGCTTTCCCCCCGCCGACAGCCGCGCTGTGGCGCGCGCCCTGATCGCGGCGGGGGCCGATGCAGGCTTCGTGGAAATCGAAACCGACAATGGCCACGACGCTTATCTCGGCGAAGAGCCGCAATTTGAGGCCGCGCTCACCGGCTTCATCGATTCCAGCGCCACGGCGCGCGGGCTTTCCTTGCAAGGCGGCGCGTGATGGCTGCTCAGCTCGAACTCGTCCAAGGCGCCCCGCTCGATCTCGAGGCGCGCCCAGCGCGCGGCGATCATGACGTCATCGCGCGCATGGTCAGCGAGGGCGCCAAGGTGCTCGATGTAGGCTGCGGCGACGGCGGACTGATCCAACTGCTGACGCGCGAGTGTAAAGCGCGGGCGCGCGGGCTGGAGCGCGACAAAGCCGCGGTGCGCGGCTGCGTCGTGCGCGGGCTTTCGGTGGTGCAGGGCGACGCGGAGAGCGACCTGGCCGAGTTTCCGAGTGGCGCGTTCGATTATGTCGTGTTCTCCCACACGCTGACGCACCTCGCGCATCCGCGCGACGCCTTACGCCAAGCCGGACGTATCGGTGAACGCGTCATCGTGTCGGTACGCAACGCCGCTTACATGCGCACGCGCTATCGCTTGGCGCTGAGCGGACGCACACCCTCCGCGCAAACCTGGGCTGATGGCGCACTGGAACGCCGCTGCAGTATTCGCGACTTCGCCGAACTGGCGCGCGAGATGCGCTTCAGCATCGAGACCGCGATCCCCTTGACCAACGGTCGTCCTGGCGCGCCGTTCGCCGAGACGATTTGGCGCGCCAACCTCTTCGCTGAAGAGGCTGTCTTCCTGCTGACGCCGTGAGGCGCGTATGAAGCGGCTGATCATTTGTTGTGACGGCACCTGGCAGCGGCTCTACGCCGGCACGTTGACCAATGTTGCCCTGACAGCGCGTTCTGTTGCCTCTCGCGACCGCCAAGGGCGCTCGCAGATCGTCTACTATTCCGCCGGCGTCGGCGCCTCGCTCAGCGGACTCAGTCTCTGGCAAGGCGTCACCGGCGCCGATCTCGACGATAATTTGCTCGACGCCTGGCTCTTCATCAATCTGAACTACGAGCCCGGCGACGAACTCTACTTGTTTGGCTTCTCGCGTGGCGCATACACCGTGCGCAGCCTTGCAGGCCTGCTGCGCAAGATTGGAATCCTCCGTCGCGCCCATGTCGATAAGGCCCAAGAGGGCATCGACCTTTATCGCGCCAGAGAAATCGGCGCCGACGCCCCGCAGACGGAACGCTTCCGCACAGCGCACGCAATCGCTTGGCCACGACTGACAACACCGTTCACGAACCCGCCGGTCAATCTCGCTATTCGCTATCTCGGCGTCTGGGATACGGTGGGCTCGCTCGGCATTCCGCGTCTGCTGCCGATCTCGATCGGGCTCAACAAAGAATACGAGTTTCACGACACCGCGCTCTCGCGCTCCGTCGAATATGCGCGCCACGCGGTCGCGATTGATGAGCGGCGCGCACCGTTCAAGCCGACGCTGTGGAGCAATGTCGACGCGTTCAACTCGCCGTTCGCGCAGCCGCGCGTGGCGCAGGCATGGTTTCCGGGCGACCATGGCGGCGTCGGGGGCGGGCCGAACCGTGGGCTCTCCAATTGCGCGCTGCTCTGGGTTTTGGAAGGCGCCGAGCAAGCGGGGCTTTCACTCGATCGTGATCCGGGGTCGGTCGTGTCGAACTGCATCGCCGAGATTGATCCGATCGGCGCCTCGCTCCGTTCGAGTACGCGGCCGTCTTTGGCGTACATTGTCGGCGCGCGTTGGCGGCGCGGCATTGCGCGTTACAGCGACGTGCATGAAGCCGCGCGTCTGCGCTGGATCGCCGATTCCTCGTATCGCCCAGAACCGTTGATGACATTCGCGCAAGACATCGAAGGTTCCATCGACGCGTCACGTGCGGCGTAATTGCGCGCATGTGATCCGCGCCAATGCGCGCAGCGTAACTGCCTCAACGTGACCACGAGCACGTGAGGAGACATCATGAAGAAGCTTATCACCACCGCGGCCGTCGCCGCGTTCTCGCTCGCATTGGCCAGCTGCGGCTCGGCGGAAGCCCCGCCAGCAGCGCCTGAAGCGCCGGTCGCCGCGGAACAAACCGCAGCATCGGGAACCATTGTAGATGCCGCTGTTGCGTCACCCGATTTCACGACGCTGGTCGCCGCGGTGCAAGCCGCTGGTCTGGCCGAGACGCTGTCTAGCGCTGGTCCGTTCACGGTGTTTGCGCCAACGAACGCCGCGTTCGGAAAGCTTCCGGCTGGTACGGTTGAGAACCTCACCCAACCGGCGCAACGCGAAACGCTGAGCGGCATTCTCACCTATCACGTCGTCTCTGGCCGCGTTTCAGCTGCTGACCTGATCTCGCAAATTGAAGCAGGCGGCGGCACGGCGACGTTGACGACCGTGCAAGGCGGCACGCTGACGGCGCGTCTCTCGGGCTCAAGCGTTGTGCTGACCGATGCGGCGGGCGGCACGTCCACCGTGACGGCGACCGATCTGAACCAATCGAACGGCGTGATCCACGTGATCGACACCGTGCTAATGCCGGCGCAAGGCTAGTCTCTCCGGCCTAAGCTGGCATGAGACGCCGCCCTCGCTACCCCGAGGGCGGCGTCTTTTTGCTTAGAGATACGAGAGCCACCAATCGCGCCGCCGCGCCTTCAGCTGTTGCCAGTAGCGGCAGAGCGGATAGAGCAACGCCAACACCACGAGCCAGGCGACATACACCCAAGGCAAACTGAAACCGGTATCGGCAATGAGTTCTGGGCGGGTGAAGCCGTTGATCAGGTAGTTGAAGAAGCCGCTGATATCGCGCCCCGCCGCCGCGTTCGCCGCCATAGCGAGCAGGTGGATCAGATAAATGTGCAGCAGATAGAAGAAGAACGGCACCGCCCCGAACGTGGTGAGCACTGAAGCGACGGGCCCGCGCAAGCGCGTGAGGAGCGGCCAAAGCACAAAGACAACGCCCAACGTCACCAACACGAATTGCAGCGACGGCGGATACTTCTGCACGTCGAGAAACACCATGATCTGCGCCATCAGCGTCGGCTGATCGTGCCAATTGCGCGCGATCGCTTCCGGACCGGTCGCGAACAGCGGGTCGCCATAGCCGTTAAACCAGCGCATCACGACGAACACCGCCAGCATGGCGAGGCCCAGCAACAGCAAGGTGCGGTCGCGCTGCGCCGGCGGCTGCACAAACAGCGCGCCCGCGCCGTACCCGAACGCCGCGATGCCGAGCCATGGCAGGATGGGGTACGCCGCCAGCCCGATCGGCTGCTCACCGGCGAAGATGATGCCGCCATCGTGCAGGAAGGTCCAAAGCTGGCCAGCGACGCCGCCTAATTGCTGCGCGCTGATCGGATCGAGCAAATTGTGCCCGGCGATGATGGCGACGCCGATAACCAGCACCACCATGCGCGGCAGCCAAACCAGAGCCGCCAAACCAATCATCGACCAGCCGATCGCCCAGATCACTTGCATGAACAGCAAATACGGAAAACCGAACGACCAGCCGAAGCTAATCAGCGTAAGCTCGAGCACGATCAGCCATAGCCCGCGCGTGAACAGGAAAAGCGACAGGTTCGGCGTCTGCTTGCCCCGGGCAAACTGCAGATAGGCTGAGACGCCGGAGAGAAAGACGAAGGTCGGCGCGCACAGGTGCGTGATCCAGCGCGTGGCGTAGAGCCACGGCGTCGTCTGCTCGGGATCGAGCGGATTGATCGCGAAGCCGCCGCCCGTGATGAAGTAGTCGCGCACGTGATCGAGCGCCATCAGCACGATGACAAGGCCGCGCAGCATGTCGATTTCGCTGATCCGCGCGCCAGCGTTCAGCGTGGGCGCAGCGCCCATGTGTGTGCTTGTCATGGTCCCATCCCGCCTCGCCCGAGGCGGCGGGACTATGCCTCAGGTCACAAGCGGGTGGGAACGGCTTTCGACCAGTTCAGACGTCGGCGTAGGCAAATGCTAAGCGACCGAGCAGGCCCTTGGGCTTCAAGCGGCCTTCGGTGGCGAACAGGCAGACGCAATCTTCGTCGCCTTCGACGACGGGCAGGTGATCCACGTCTTCGTCGGTCGCGGCGAAATCGCCGGCGGTATAGAGCCCTGATTCATCACGAAAGGCGCCCTGCAGCACCGTGCAGAACTCCGCGCCAGTATGTTCGTGCCGGGCGGTCGGCATACCGGGCGCGACCGAGAGCAGATAGACGCGATTATCAAGCGCATGCGGCGTCTGCACCGCCGCCACCCAAACACCGGGCGCAATCCATTTGCGCTTGCCCAGCGGCAGGCGGTCCGTGAATGGACGCGTGTCGACAGCTTGCGCAGGCGCGGGCGCAGCATCGAGGCGGGACATGACCAGCGTCAGCGCATCGGCGGCAACATCCGCTTGCGGAAGTTCACTCAGCGCTTCGCCGGACACCGCTTCAAACGCCGCCGCGTTGGCGCGGCACACGGCGCACTGCTCGACGTGCGCGCCGACCACGAGGCCAAAGCCCGGCTCGAGCGTGCCGGCCGCATAGGCCGCCAAAACGTCAGCCGAAGGATGATGACGCGGGTTCACTGCACTTGCTCCCAATGCGCGCGCAGCTTGATCAGAGCAAGCCGCAAGCGCGATTTCACAGTGCCGAGCGGCAACGACAGCCGCTCGGCGATTTCAGAATGTGGGCGGTCCTCGAAAAACGAAAGCCGCACCACTTGCCGCTGGTCTTCCGACAAGGTCAGAAGCGCGGCTGCAATTTGCTCTTCGGTCTGCAAGCGAACGGCGGCTTCATCGGGCGCCTCGTCGCTGCTTTCCTCCGGTTCGTCCATGCCGGCGCGATAGGCGAGTTCGACCTTCTCGCGCCGCAGCCGATCGATCCAGGCGTTGCGGGCGATGACGAAAATCCAAGTCGATCCCTTCGCCCTCGCCGGATCGAACGAACCCGCCCGGCGCCAGACCGAAACCATCGCGTCCTGCGCCAAATCTTCCGCCGCCGCCCCGTGCGCGCCAAGCCGGATCAGATAGCCCTTCACTTTCGGCGCATACTTGCCGAACAAGCGGGCAAACGCCTCCCGATCGCCCCCGGCGACACGGACCAGCAGGGCCTCGTCCGTTTCATCGGCGGGGCTATGCACAGCGACAGGCTCCTTGGCGCGCCGCGCGTAAGGCGCCGTTCGCACGGGAGCGGCCGAGAGTTCCAGCGCACGCATGGTCAGTTCTACGCAGCGGCGTGGAACCTGGATCAGTGTGAACCGCTGAAGCGTTGAGTCCGTATCGCTGCCAGAACCGGCCATGGTTTTCGCGGCCGGACCGGGAAACCTCCATGCCCTTTAACTCTGGCGGGCCAGCGCGGCGTCGCTCTATTGCTGTCATCGGCTCAGGCATTTCGGGCATGTCCGCTGCTTGGCTACTCAGTCAGCGCCACGATGTCACGGTTTACGAGAAGAACGGCCGCCTCGGCGGGCACTCAAACACAGTGGTCGTCGATACCGATCTGGGGCCAACCCCGGTCGACACCGGCTTCATCGTGTTTAACGACGCCACCTACCCGAACCTGATCGCACTCTTCGAGCATCTCGGTGTGGCGACGAAACAGTCAGATATGTCGTTCGGCGTGTCGCTCAATGGCGGGCAGACGGAGTATTCCTCGGTCGGCGCTTCGGCGTTTCTGTGCGGCGGGCGCAATCTCTTGAGCCCGCGCTTCTGGTCGATGACACTCGACCTGCTGCGCTTCTACAAGAACGCGCCGCTCGATCTGCTCAGCTCGCGCGACAGCATGATTTCGCTCGGCGAGTATCTCGATGGCCGCGGCTATGGCGACGCGTTTCAGCGCGATCACTTGCTGCCGCAGGCAGCGGCGATCTGGTCTGCATCGAGGGCGGAGATCCATCACTACCCGGCCTGCGCCTTCGTACGCTTCTTCGAGAACCATGGTCTCTTGAAGCTGCAAGGTCGGCCGAAGTGGCGCACCGTCGAAGGCGGCAGCCAGGCCTACGTTCATAAGCTCACCGCCTCGTACGCGGAAAACGTGCGGCTCAATGCCGGCGCCGTTTCAGTGCGGCGCGACGGCGGCGGCGTTTCGGTGCGCGATGCGAACGGACATACCGCGCGCTACGATGACATCGTGATCGCCACCCACGCAGACGAAGCGCTGGCCATGCTCGACGATCCAAGCGCCGAAGAGCAACGCCTGCTCGGCGCGTTCCGCTACGCCAAAAACCGCGCCATCCTACACACCGATCCGGCTCTCATGCCGCGCCGTGAACCACTCTGGGCGAGCTGGAATTATGTCGGTGACAATCCGGAGGGTGGCTGCGTCGTCTCCTACTGGATGAACAAACTCCAAGGCATCAAGAGCAAACAGAACATCTTTCTCACGCTCAATCCCCGCGCCATGCCGCGCGCAGACGCCGTGCTTTACGACACCGAATACGATCACCCGCTCTTCAACGCCGCCGCCATCCGCGCGCAGGAGGAGGCGTGGTCGCTGCAGGGCGTGCGCAATACCTGGTTCTGCGGCGCCCACTTCGGCGCCGGCTTCCACGAAGACGGCTTGCAAGCGGGGCTCGCTGTAGCGGAACAGCTAGGCGGTCTGCGTCGGCCGTGGACTGTCGCAGACGAGTCGAGCCGCATCTTCTTGCCGGCGTCGCACAACCAACAGCTGGCGGCGTGACCGGCTCTGCCATCTATCGCGGGCACGTCGCCCACACGCGGCCCGGCAAGCACCGGCTGCGCTATCCGGTGTTCATGCTCAGCGTCGATATTGACGAAGCGCCTGCGCTCGATCGCCGCCTAAAATTCTTCTCGCACAACCGCGCCGGCTTGCTCGCGCTTTTCGACCGCGACCACGCGAGCAAAATCGATGCGGGGCTGCGTCCGCAGATCGAGGCCAAATTGCGCGAAGCCGGCATTGCCTGGGATGGCGGGCAGATCGTGCTGCTCTCCATGCCGCGCCTCTTCAATTACGTATTCAATCCACTCAGCGTCTATTTCTGCACGCGACGCGATGGCGAAGTGGCCGCGTTCGTCCACGAAGTGTCGAACACGTTCGGCGAGTCGCACTTCTATGTTCTGAAGCCTCGATCCGCCGCCAATGGCATGATCACGCAGGCTTGCGAGAAAGAGTTCTTCGTCTCGCCCTTCCTCGACATGGATCTCGCTTACGAATTTCAGATCATCCCGCCCGGCGAACGCACCTCGGTGGCGATGATCGTCAAGCGCGGCGCCGACGTGGCGCTGACCGCGTCGTTCGCGGGCGCGCGCTTGGCCCTCACCGACGCCAACATCCTGCGCGTCTGGGCCGGCAATCCGCTGATGACGGTCATGGTCATCGCCGGCATTCATTGGGAAGCGCTGAAGATGTGGACCAAAGGCATCCGCTTTCTGGGCCGTCGGGGCGGCGCCGCGCACGCGGCGACGACGAAAACGGCGGCGTGATCGCTCACGCCGCCGCCTGCATTTACAAGTTCAAAAGCAATCAGCCGCCGCTGGCCGGACCAGAAACGCCCGCCACCCACTGGCTCACAAGGCTCTCCGTGACCGAGAGCGGCGTCGAGCCATTGGTCAACACGGTGTCGTGGAAGCCGCGAATATCGAACGCTTCGCCAAGCGTCGTGCGTGCGTTTTCGCGCATGCGGTTGATCGCCTGGCGGCCAACCATGTAGCTGCAGGCTTGGCCCGGCCAGACGCAATAACGCTCGATTTCGGTGGTGATCGAGCTTTCCTGATCGCCAGTCGCTTCCATCATCGACTGGATCGCTTGCTCACGCGTCCAGCGCTTCGAGTGGATGCCAGTGTCGACGACCAAGCGCGAAGCGCGGAACGCCGCTGATTGCAGATAGCCGACGCGACCGAACGGATCGTTCGCATACATGCCCATTTCGTCGGCGAGTTGTTCGGCGTAGAGCCCCCAACCTTCTGCATACGCGCCGAAGCCTAGCAACGCGCTGCGGATGAACGGCAGTTCGCCGGCTTCCTGCTGGATGGCGATCTGCCAATGGTGGCCGGGGACGCCCTCGTGATAGGTGAGCGTCGGCAGCGTGAATTTCGGCCACTCGGTCGCCGGATCGCGCAGGTTGATGTAGTAGGCGCCAGGGCGCGAGCCATCGAGCGCGGCCGGCTGATAGTAACCGCCCGGCGCGCCGGCTTCAGTGTATTCCGGCACGCGCTTGATCTCGAGCGCTGCGCGCGCAAGCGTGCCGCACACTTCCGGCATACGCGCCTGAATCGCTGCGTTCTGCGCATTGAGCGCAGCCAACAACTCGGTCCGGCCTGCATCGGTGCTCGGATAGATCTGATCCGGGCGACGACCCAATTCACGGACACGCTGAGCCACCGTGCCGCGTGTGAGGCCTTGCGCCCGCAGGATCGCATCCATCTCGCTGTTGAACTGGGCGACGAGTTCGACGCCCATATTGTGGATCTCGTCGGCGGTCATCGACGTGGTCGTGCTGGAGCGCAGCGCGACGGCGTACATTTCCTCGCCCTGCGGCAGACGCCAGATGCCGGCGTCATGTACGGCGCGCGCACGCACGCCGGTGAGCGCTTCGATCTGACGCTGATAAGCCGGCAGGACTTCATCGCGCAGGATGGTCTCGGCGCGCTGCGTGAGCGCAGTCTTGTCGGCGTCGGCAATGTCAGCGACGCCAGCGAGGCGCCCTTGGAACGAGGTGACCAAAACATTCTGCGCCGTTGCGATGCCTGCGAAATTGCGCAGCTGGCTGATGGCGCCATCGATAGCAAAGTCCGGCGGGATGGCGTTGGCGGCGGCGTCTTCACCGACACGCGCCGTTTCCTGATCGAGCATGCGCGCGTAGCCGGAGAGACGCGTGAGGTAGGCGTCAGCCTGCTCGCGGTTGGTCACCGGATGCATGCTGGCGAGGAAGTCCGGGATTTGCGTGTAAGCGCCGGTCAGCTGCGTGACCGTGTACGGCGCGCCGGCGCCGCCGCCGATTTCAAAGGCCGACGACGCGAGGTTGCTTTCCGCGGCGCTGACAACGACGTCATAGGTGACTGCGTCTTGGCCTTCGAGCGAGTCGCGGCTGATGGCGCGCAAATCAGCGAGACCTTGTTCGGCGACGCCGCGCTGACGCCGCAGCGAGTCCCGCGAGACATCGCTCAAACGATCAATGTAACGCCCGCCTGCTTGCTCTTCTGGAACAGAGAGCATGGTGGCGTACTCCGGCGCATCGCGCAGAACATTCGTCACCAAGCGATCGAGCAGTGCGTGAAATTCCGTACTGCCGCCCGCGCCCGAGCGCGCGCAACCGCCCGCCGCCAAGAGAAGACCAGCCGCCGTGCCGCCCAGAAGGGCGCGCCGTGTCGTATGCATATGAAAGTACCCCGAGTTGAAAAAGCCTGCCGGCGCAGTCTAGCGCGCCGGCAAGCCCTGGGGCACCCATGTTCGACGATTGGCGTTCGCCTAGAACACGGCGTCAATCAAGCACTTAGCCGCCCGGCACAGAGGCTGCCCAGGCTTCCACCAATTGCGCGGTGACGGTCAGCGGCGTCGAGCCTGCCCCCAACAGCGTGTCGTGGAAGCCTCTTTGGTCGTAGCGGTCGCCGAGCGTGGCGCGGGCGCTGTCGCGCATTCGGTTAATCGCCTGGCGGCCAACCATGTAGCTGCAAGCTTGCCCGGGAATGACGCAATAGCGCTCGACCTCAGTTGCCACGCCGCTTTCGCCGCGCCCTGTCGCCTCCATCATCGATTGAATCGCCTGCTCGCGGCTCCAGCCCTTTAAGTGCAGCCCCGTATCGACAACGAGACGTGACGCGCGGAACGCCGTCGATTGCAAATAGCCGATGCGGCCGAGCGGATTGTCGGCATACACGCCCATCTCGTCGGCGAGTTGCTCGGCGTACAGCCCCCAGCCCTCGATAAAAGCGCCGAAGAAGCTCAGCGCGCTGCGATAGAATGGCAGCCCTTCTGACTCTTGTTGAATTGCGATCTGCCAGTGATGGCCCGGCACGCCTTCGTGATAGGAGAGCGTAGGCAGCGAGTATTTCGGCCACTCGGTCGAGGGCCGGCGCAAGTTGATGTAATATTGGCCGGGCCGCGAGCCATCGAGCGTCGGCGGCTGGTAATAACCACCGGGCGACCCTGCTTCGATGTAAGGCGGCACGCGGACAATCTCGAGCGGGGCGTTGGCGAGGCGGCCGAACTGCTCCGGCATGCGCGCGCGAATGGCGGCGACTTGCGCGTTGAGATCGGCCAAGAGCTGCGCGCGGCCGGCGTCGGTGTCGGCGTAACGTTGGTCGGGGCGCGCCCCAAGCGCGTTGATGCGCTCGACCACTGTGCCACGCGTGAGCCCCTGACTGCGCAGGATCGTATCCATTTCCGCATTTGCGGAGGCGACGAGTTCGACGCCCATGTCATGGATTTCGTCGGCGCTCATCGTCGTGGTCGTGTAGTTGCGCAGAGCGACAGCGTATATTTCCGCGCCTTGCGGACGTCCGCCAATGCCGCCGTCATGGCTGGCGCGCGGACGGATCGCCTGCAGCGCTTCGATCTGGCGGCGATAGGCGGGCAGCACCTCGTCGCGCACAATGACTTCGGCGCGCGACAAGAAGCTGGCGCGATCCGCCTCCGCAATCTCCGCAACCTCAGGCAAACGCCGCACCAAGGATTGCACCAACACCGTTTGCGACGGCGCCAAAGCGGCGAACTCGCCAAGCTGGCGCACTGCGCCGTCAATGCTGAAATCCGGCGGAATCATGCCATTGCCGGCATCGAGCGCGATGACAGCGCTCTCCTGATCGAGCGAGCGCGCATAAGCCGAGAGGCGACTGAGATAGGCCTCCGTTTCATCGCGATTGGTCAGCGGATGGCGGCTATCGAGAAAGTCCGGCGTGTTGATGTAGGAGCCGCCCAATTGGGTGACGACATAGGGCGACTGCGCGCCGCCGCCGAACTCGAACTGCTGCGCGGCGATCTGGTTTTCAAGCGATGTGCGAACGACGTCGTAAGTGACGACGTCTTGTCCTTCCAAGCGATCGCGGTTGATGCGGCCGAGATCGCGCAGCGATGCTTCCGCGAGACCCCGCTGACGAAGGAAGCCTTCGCGCGACTGATCGGCCAAGCGATCGATGAAGCGCCCGCCCGCTTGCTCTTCGGTGACGCCGAGGCTGGTCGCGGCTTCGGGCGACTCGCGCAGGATTTCCGTTGAAAGGCGATCAAGGAAAGCGCTCAACTCTGCTGGCGCGTCGCCAGCTTGGCTGCAGCCAGACGCCGCCAGAGCGACGCTTGCCGCCGTTGCGCCCATAAGAGCGCGCCGCGTCATGTGCATGAAATGTCCTTTCGATGAAGCGATTGGCGCGGACCTTAACGCCGAGGCTCGCGACGCTGTGCGGCGTTGCGACGAACCGCCGTCAGCCTTCGACCGCCGCCTGGCCGGTTTCGCCAGTGCGGATGCGGGCGACTGAATCGAGCGGTGCGATCCAGATTTTGCCGTCGCCGATTTTGCCGGTCTTGGCGGCGGTGGCGATGGCGTCGGCGATTTTGTCAGCCATGTCGGCGGCGGCGACGACCTCAATCTTCACCTTGGGCAGAAGTCTAACTTCATACTCGGCGCCGCGATAGACTTCCGTCTTACCCTTCTGCCGCCCGAAGCCGCGCACTTCCGATACGGTCAGGCCGCCAACGCCGATGCTGGTCAGCGCATCGAGCACTGGATCGAGTCGGCTCGGCTTGATGATGGCGGTGATGAGTTTCATGGACCTTACAGCGCGTTTAACGCCATGACTTGCGCTTCGGCAAGCCGCCCGGCGCTTCCTCGCGCGATCGCTCAGGCGCTTTGGCCAAAAGGACACGCCCCTGCGAACGCGCCGTCGTAGCGTAAAGTCGCTTCACCGCCTCCATCAGCACCAGTCCGCCCTGCGCCGGCCAAACCAGCTCGCCCACCCGCTCGAACGCTTCGGCGGCGCGCACCAGCGGCGTCCAGCTCATTGGCGGCGCATAAAGCGCACGCGCCGAGACGACCGGCTCGAACATCGCATCGCTCAAAAGCGCTGCAAGCTGCGTACGTGAGAATGGCCGGCCCGAGCCAAACGGCGTGGCGTCCGATTGCGCCCATAAGCTCCAACGGTTCGCCGCGATCACGACCAGGCGCCCCTCCGGCGCCATCACCCGCCAAACCTCGCGCAGCATAGTCTGCGCGGCGTTGGCTTCTTCCAGCGCGTGAACAAGCAGCACGCGGTCGAACACAGCGTCCATAAACGGCAGCCGCGTCTCTTCCGAGAGCGCGCTCAGAACAGGCCCGTCGCCAGGCCAAGGTTCCGCGCCTTGCTCGGCTGGCATCAGCGCAATGGCACGGCGCGCGGTGCGGCGGACGCCCCCGAGATACGGGACCGGATAGCCGATGCCCAACACGTCGAGCCCGCTGACATTGGGCCACAAAGCCGCCAACCGTCGCGCCGCGGCTTTGCGCGCGGCCTCACCGAGCGGCGAGGCGTAGAAACGTTGGAGGGCAAAGACGTCGACGCGCATGAGTGTGAGAGCTAAGCTAGCGAATGCTCCAAATCCATCAATTCTCCTGCCTCTCCGATAATTACGGCTTCCTTATCCATGATGAGGCGAGCGGCGCGACCGCGGCGATCGATACGCCCGACGCCACAGAAATCTTGCGCCAAGCCGACGCCAAGGGCTGGCGCATCACCGACATTTGGAACACCCACTGGCACCCCGATCACGCTGGCGGCAATGCCGCAATCAAAGCCAAGACCGGCGCCCGGGTCACCGGTCCCGCGGAAGTGTCGCGCATCGGCGCCGAGCCTGACCACATCGTGGACGACGGCGCTCTCGTGAAACTTGGCGGCTCAAGCGCGCGCGTCCTCAATGTCGGTGGCCACACGCTCGGGCACATCGCCTACGTGTTCGAGGCCGAGCGCGTGGCCTTCGTTGGCGATGCGTTATTCTCGATGGGCTGCGGACGCTTGTTCGAAGGCACGCCCGAGCAGATGTGGACGAGCCTCTCCAAGATCGCCGCGCTGCCGCGCGAGACGACGCTCTATTGCGCACACGAATACACCGAGTCCAACGCCCGCTTTGCGATTCACTACGACCCGGCCAATCGCGATTTGCAGGCGCGCGTCGCCGAGGTGAAACAGCTGCGCGCCGAAGGTAAACCGACGGTGCCGATGACGCTGGACCTGGAACTCAAGACCAACCCGTTCTTGCGCGCGCCACTGCTCAAACATTCGATCATGAAGCCCAACGCCACCGACGTGGAAGCCTTCACCGATCTGCGCGCGCTGAAGGACAACTTCAAATAAGGTGTCGGGTGTCAGGTGTCAGAGCGCAACTAGCGCCCACTTTCCAAGCGCCTATTGCTGCGGCCCCTGCACCGTCCCGGTCACGACGTTGCGAATGCTGCTGGACGACGGGCGGCCGGCGTAGCCGTATTGCGGCGCGACCTGAACGAAGAGCTGGTCGCCGCGAAGCGCCACTGCAGGCCTGCGGCCGATTGTGATGATGACCCGGCGTACGTTGGTCATCGGCGCCATGGCGAGACCCTCGGCGGCGCGTTCGGCGGCGTCGAGCACGACGCCGGCGGCGGCTGGAGGCAAGTTCGCAGGCACGGAGAACGTGATGGTCTGGCCGACACGGCGACGCGCCTGCGCTTGCAGCTGACGAAAGCGCTGCTGCATGTCCGCGAACGCGATAGCTTCCGGAGTCAGCCGATCTGTATCGCCTTCGGCGGTTGCGGCGGCGCCGGTTTGCAGGTTGCGGGTGTAGAGCGTGAGGCTGCCTTGCGGCGTCACGCGCAGCATGACGTTGGCGTTCTCGCTCGAATAGATGAGGCCGCCGCCCGCCGCTTGAGCGGCGCGCAGAACATGCACTTCGGGATCGCCCTCAAATTGCAGCAGCGCGGTACGGCCCGTGCGGTCGAACACGAAGCGGACAGCGCCGCCGGGCGTGGAATAGCGCGTGGCGCCGGAGGCGACGTAGAGACCGGGCATTGGCGGCGGCGCTGGCTGGGCGCGCTGCTCCTGCGCCTGAGCGACCGCGGGCGCGCCTGCCAAAGTCAGCGCCGCGGCGAGTGCCGCAGCGCCACGTCCAGACAGACTCGGCCCGTAGGAATGGCTCATGGGGAACGATGGAGCGCTCGGAACGGGGCGCTTTTTTGGCGCTGTTGCAGTGGCCCGGCGCCAGTGTTGCGGCAAAGCCGCACTTTTCTAGGCAGCCTTGATCTGCGTTGCCGGGTTCAGCGCCCAATATTCGCGAGCCTTGGGCAGGTTGACGAGCGCGAACGCCGCGCTGTCATTAACCAGGTATTCCACGTTGACGACATGCGCCCGCAGCGGCGCAAAGCGCCGGCGCGGCAACGGCGTGGCTTCCGCTGAAGCTGTGGATATCTGCAGTGGCCCGGCGCGGGGACTATCGGTCGGCAGCTCAGGCGGTAACCGCAGCACCACGCGCTCACCGAAGTTCGGCGGATCGGCCAAGGAGAGGTCGCCCGCCACGCCCGCCGCGAACGACAGCGTGCTCAGACCGACGGCCACAGCCACCACGCGAATGAAATTGCGCATCACCACTGATGCGAATCTGTAACCGAGTCGCGCCGCAGCGTCACCTGACGCTGCGGCGTTTTTGGACTCAGCGCAGTGATTCGCGGTCGAGATTTAGTTCCGAAGCCGGAATGCGCTCGATGTTCGGGCGCACGCGGCGCAAGCCATCGTAGAACAGTTGCGCATCGCCAACGATAACGAGATCGGCGCGGTCGGGATCGTAGTACCGAGCGGCCGCATCCAGCGCCTGTTGCGGCGTCACCGCGCTGACGTCCGACACATACGTGCCCAGCCGTTCCGGCGGCAGGCCGTAAAGCGCCAGCGTCGAAATCTGACCGGCCAGACCCGCCGTGGTTTCGACCGCCCGGCCGAAGCCGCCGATCAGCACAGCCTTGCGCGCCGTCAGTTCGCTTTCCGGCACGATCACGTCGCCAATGCGCTCGATCTCCGCTGACATCAGCTCATAGACCTGCACCGCCGCATCGTTGCGCGTTTGCGCCGAGGCGATGATCGGCCCGGGCGCAGCGCGCGCCGAGAGCGAAGCGCCGGCCCCGTACGAGAGGCCGCGACGGATACGGATTTCGGCATTGAGACGCGCCGAGTAGCCGCCGCCGAGTACATTGTTGGCGACCAGCAGCGGGAAGAAATCCGCATCAGTGCGCGACACGCCGCGCAGTCCCATTAACACCGCCGCCTGACCAGTATCGGGCAGATCAACGACGATAGTGCGCACGGGCGCCGCGTAGGCGCTGGCGTCGGGACGCGCAGGCATCGGCGCAGCGGGCCTCGCCCAGGCGCCGAAATAGCGCTCGGCGATAGCAAAGCCCTCGTCCGCCGAAACATCGCCGGTGATGACGAGCACGGCGTTATCGGGACGCCAGTACGTTTGATGGAACGACCCCATCGCCTCACGCGAAATGCCGGTGATCGAGGCCTCCGAGGCGATGCCGCCATAAGGCGTCTCGCCGTAAAGGGCGCGTGTCATGGCGAAGCTGGCGATCGGGCCTGGTTCGCTGAGCGCCACTTGCAAGCCATCGAGCGCCTCTTGGCGGGCGCGGTCGAGTTCTTCCTGCGCGAACGCCGGATTGCGCACGACATCGGCGAACACCGTGAACGCATCAGCGGCGCGATCCGAGCGCGTTTGCATCGAAACCGCCGAGCTATCGACACCAGCGCCGGAGCTGATCGCCGCGCCAAGTGACTCGATCTGGCGCGCGATCTCAGTGGCGCTGCGTGTGGTGGTGCCGCGCGTCAGCAAATCGGCGGTCATGCCCGCCAGCCCCGCACCACCGCGCGGATCGGCAGCGCTGCCCGAAGCAATACGCAGATCAGCGCTGATCAGCGGCAGAGCGCGGTTGGGCGCGACGATGACGCGCAGACCGTTCGACAGCGTGCGCTGCGACGCGGCGGGAATGCGCGCATTGACCGGCGTGCCAGCCGCCGGCGGTTGCTCGCGCTCGCTCTCGGAGGCCAAGGTGAACAGGGTGATCTCGGATTGCGGAATATCGAGGGCCCGTGCGCGCACCAGCGGCGAGGTCACGATCGTATCACCGACAGCGCCTTCTTCTTCCGGCAAATAGCGCACCACGGCGCGGCGATCTTCGTTGAAGATCGAACGCGCGACGCGCTGAATGTCGGCCGCGGTTGTGCTTTGGATCGCGGCAAGCAGACGATCGGCATAGCCCGCATCGCCATAGCGAATGACGGAATCGGCCAATTCGTCGGCCCGGCCCTCGGCGGTTTCGCGGCCTTGGATGGTCGCGGTGACAATTTCGTTCTTGGCCTCGTCAAGCTCCGCTTGCGTCACCGGCGCATCGCGCAGGCGCGCAACTTCGGCGCGCAGGCTCGCCAGCCCCGCATCGGCGGTTTGGCCACCGGAAAGAATGACGAAGAGCGAGTACGCGCCGGGATCTTGCGTCGCTTCGAGATTGGTGAAGACGCTGGTGGCGATCTGCTGGTCGTAAACCAGCGATTGATAAAGCCGCGACGATTGCCCGTTCGAGAGAATGGCGTCGATCACCATGAGCGTCGGAATGTCTGGGTGCGTCGATTCCGGCTGTGGATAGGACAACATCACCGCCGGCAGCGGCACATTCGGCGCATAGACGGTGCGCTCGATCGGCTGGGTCCGCAGCGGCTCTTCCGGGTAGTCGCGCGGAATCTCACGCGCTGGACGCTCAATGTCGCCGAAATACTCATCCACCCAAACATCGAGTTCGGCTTGGTTGAAATTGCCGGAGACGACGAGGATGGCGTTGTCCGGCCGATAGTACGTGGCGTGAAACGCGCGCACATCTTCGACGGTGGCGGCGTCGAGGTCTTCGATCGAGCCGATGCCAGGGCGCGCGTACGGGTGAACCGTGTAATTCACTTGCGGCAGATAGAGATAGAACAACCGGCCATAGGGCGACGCCAGAACGCGCTGGCGCAACTCTTCTTTCACCACATCACGCTCGGACTCGAAGCTCTCTTCGTTGACAACGAGCGAGCCCATACGATCCGCTTCGGCCCACAGCACGCGGCGGAGATGGTTGGCGGGGACCACTTCATAATAGTTGGTGAAGTCGTCGTAAGTTGAGGCGTTGTTATAGCCGCCGACATCTTCCGTCAGCCGGTCGAACGTCTCGCTCGGCATATTGCGCGTCGACTTGAACATGATGTGTTCGAACAGGTGCGCGAAACCCGAGCGGCCTTCCGGATCATCGACCGAGCCGACATCATACCAGACCTGCACCGACACATTCGCCGTATTGGCGTTCGGCATCGAATAGACGCGCAGGCCGTTCGAGAGCGTGCGCATCGTGTATTGCAGCGGCGCGACTTCAAGCGCGCCCGAGCCGCTCTGCGGCGCCGACGATGTGGCGCAAGCAACGAGCGCAAGCGCCGCCGCAAGCATGGTGATGATGCGTTTCATGAAAGTCCCCGAGATTAGGCGGCCTTTCTAGCAGCGCCCCCGCGACCGGGGCCACCAAATTGCGACCGATGCTACGCTGCGGCGGACGAATGCAGGTTCCCTCGCGGCGGCAACGCCCGGTTTCAGCCCGCCTTCGCGATCAGCGGATCATACGCCAAAATCGGCGAGAGCCAGCGCGCCGCGGTCGCCAAATCCCAGCCCTTCCGGCGCGCATAGTCCGCGACCTGATCGCGATCGATTTTGCCGACGCCGAAATACTCCGCCTGCGCATGTGCGAAATAGAGCCCGCTCACCGAGGACGGCGGCGTCATCGCCATGCTCTCGGTGAGATCGATGCCGGTATTCTTCGTGGCGTCGAGCAGATCGAAGATAGTGCGCTTTTCGGTGTGATCGGGCTGCGCGGGATAGCCGGGCGCGGGACGGATGCCGAGATATTTTTCGGCGATCAGATCGTCGGTGCCGAGCGTCTCGTCCTTAGCGTAGCCCCAAAGCTCACGCCGCACCTTCGCGTGCATGGCTTCGGCGAACGCTTCGGCCAAGCGATCACACAAAGCTTGCGCCAGGATGGCGGAGTAATCGTCATTGGCGCGCTTGAAGCGGATGGCGACATCTTCTTCGCCGATGCCCGCCGTAACCGCGAACGCGCCGACATAATCCGGCGTGCCCGCGGGCGCCACGAAATCCGCGAGCGCGAAATTGCCTTTGCCGCCTTGCGCCGCACCTTTGTCCATCTGCTGACGCAAAGTGAAGAAGCGCGCTTTCTCCTTCGCGCGCGTCTCATCTTCCCACAGCACGACATCGTCTCCATCGCGGTTCGCCGGCCAAAAGCCGATGACGCCGGAGGCCGTCACCCACTTCTCAGCGACAAGCTGCTCCAGCATCGCGCGCGCATCGGCATAAAGAGAGCGCGCCGCTTCGCCGACGATCTCATCCTTCAAAATATCGGGATAGCGACCCACCAAATCCCACGACGCAAAAAACGGCGTCCAATCGATGTACGGCACAAGCTCAGCCAGCGGATGTTCCGCAAAGCTCTTCACGCCGACAAAGCTCGGCTTGACCGGCGCGAACTCCAGTTTCGGCGCCCGCCCGCGCGCCTTCGCCAGCGGCATGCGCGGGCGCTTGTCCTGGCCGGCGAGATAGCTTTCACGCGCCGCTGTTTGATCCGCCTTCGTCTCCGCCACCAACGTATCGCGATCCGCGCCAAGCAGCTTCTGCACCACCGGCACCGCGCGCGAAGCGTCCGACACATAGAGCGTCGGCCCCGCATAGACCGGCGCGATTTTCACCGACGTATGCGTGCGCGACGTCGTCGCGCCGCCAATCAGCAGCGGCAGCGTAAAGCCGCGCCGCTGCATTTCGCTGGCCACGAACACCATTTCGTCGAGGCTCGGCGTGATCAAGCCAGACAAGCCAATCGCGTCGGCGCTGATCTCGATCGCGCGATCGAGAATTTTATCACACGGCACCATGACGCCAAGATCGTCGATCTCGTAGCCGTTACATTGCAGCACGACGCCGACGATATTCTTGCCAATATCGTGCACGTCGCCCTTCACGGTCGCCATCACGATTTTGCCGTTCGACTTGCCCTCCATGCCGGTCAGGCGTTTTTCCTCCTCCATGTACGGAATGAGATGCGCCACCGCCTGCTTCATCACGCGCGCCGACTTCACCACTTGCGGCAAGAACATTTTGCCCGCGCCGAAGAGATCGCCAACGATGGACATGCCGTCCATCAATGGGCCCTCGATGACATGCAGCGGCCGCGCCGCGACGAGGCGCGCCTCTTCGGTGTCAGCCACGATGAATTCAGTGATGCCGTGCACGAGAGCGTGGCTGAGCCGCTCATTCACCGGCTTTTCGCGCCAAGCCAAATCCTTCGAGGTGTCGCGCTTCTTGCCGCCGCCTTTGACGCTTTCGGCATGCTCAAGCAAACGTTCCGTCGCGTCGGCGCGACGATTGAGCAGCACGTCCTCAACGCGCTCGCGTAGTTCCGGCTCGACATCGTCGTAAAGCGTCAGCGACCCGGCATTGACGATGCCCATGTCCATGCCGGCCCGGATGGCGTGATAGAGAAACACCGCGTGCATCGCCTCGCGCACCGGCTCGTTGCCGCGGAACGAGAACGAGACGTTGGACACGCCACCGGACACATGCGCGCCGGGCAAGGTCTCGCGGATCGCGCGCGCCGCTTCGAAGAAAGCCAGCGCATAATCCGCATGTTCCTCGATGCCCGTCGCCACAGCGAAGATGTTGGGATCGAAAATGATGTCTTCGGGCGGGAAGCCGTTATCGGTGAGCAGAATGTAGGCGCGCGTGCAGATATCGATCTTGCGCCTGGCGGTATCGGCTTGGCCCTGTTCGTCGAACGCCATTACCACGGTGGCGGCGCCATAGCGGCGAACCTTGCGCGCGTGTTCGAGGAATTGCGCCTCGCCCTCCTTCATCGAGATCGAGTTGACGATCGATTTGCCCTGCGCGCATTTCAACCCCGCCTCGATTACCTCCCATTTGGAGCTATCGATCATCAACGGAATGCGCGCGATATCGGGCTCGGACGCGATCAGATTCAAAAACCGCCGCATCGCAGCCGGCCCGTCGATCATCGCCGCATCGACATTGACGTCGAGCACATTGGCGCCGCTCTCGACTTGCTGACGCGCGACAACAAGCGCGCCGGCATAATCGTCCGCCTCGATCAGCTTACGAAACTTCGCCGAACCAGTGACGTTCGTGCGCTCGCCGACGATGACGAAGTTCGCGAATGGATTGGCTGTCATGCGGACCTCGACAAGCTCTTGCGCACGAAGCCGATGCGCAGCCGCCGGCCTTTTTTGAACGCATCCGAGATCAGCTTATCGATCTCATGGCGCGCGTGATCGCGCGACTGCCCTTTGAGTGCCCACACCGCATCGACGAACGCGGCGAAATCCGGATAGGTCACCATCGATCGCCGCCCCACCTCGGTCCAGCCGCGCTCAAACGTGCCGCCGAAACTGTCATTGTCGTGCGAGAGCGCACCGAGACGTTCGAGAAACCAATCGCCATAGATTTCGTGCGGAATGAGACCCAGCAGGAAGAACGTCCACTGATCCCACTGCAGGTTCCAGTAGGCGTGATAGTAGCGGTTCGCAGCGGATTGAGCGGTCGTGTCGCCGCACTGCACGTCTTTCTTCAGCGTGTGCCTAAGCTCGATAAGGTCGCCATAGCGGCGCGTGCATTCCATCAGCACGTCAGCGATTTTTTCGAGCCGGCTGTTGCGCGTCGCCTCGCGAATTGTCTGAATCGCGATCGCCGCGCCAGCGAGCGCAACGAAAAGCGTGAGCCATTCAGGGCTGAACTCGATCCTCATGCCACCGCCGTAAACGGTTCAAGCCCAGCCAACTTCATGCGCTTATCCCAAGCCGGGATCGCGCGCGGCTTCACACCCTCCACGGCGTGCAGCATGTGCGTGATGTGCTCCGGCGTCGTGCCGCAGCAGCCGCCGGCGATGTTGAGCAAACCAGCGCGCGCCCATTCGCCGTAATGCTCTTCCATCGAATGCGGCGTCTCATCATAACCGCCCATCGCGTTCGGCAGGCCGGCGTTGGGATACGCGCTCACCGGACATTCCGCGACACGCGCGAGATCGGCCAGGAACGCGCGCATGTCGCCCGGCCCGAGCGCGCAATTGAGACCGACAGCCCACGGCTTTGCGTGACGCACGGAATTGTAGAACGCCTCCACCGTCTGCCCCGACAGCGTGCGCCCGGAGCGATCGGTGATCGTGCCGCTGATCCAGAGCGGCAACTCGGCACCCGTTTCATCGAACGCTTCCCATGCCGCCCACAGCGCGCTCTTGCAGTTCAACGTGTCGGTGATCGTCTCGATCAGCAGCAGATCGGCGCCGCCTTCGATGAGGCCGAGAATTTGTTCTTTGTAGCCCGCCGCCATGCCGTCGAAGTCCGCATCGCGCCGGCCAGGATCGCCAACCTCGGGCGACATGGAGAGGAGTTTCGTCGTGGGCCCGATCGCGCCCGCCACCGCGCGCGGCTTGCCATCCTTCGCCTCGAACCCGTCGCACGCCGCCCGCGCCAGCCGCGCCGCTTCGACATTGATGTCATGCACCACGCCATCGAGCGCGTATTCAGCCTGGCTGACGGGCGTCGCCGTAAACGTGTTGGTGCTGATGATATCGGCGCCGGCGGCGAGATACGCTTCATGCACTTCCGCGATCACCGCTGGCCGCGTCAGCGTCAGCAAATCGCTATTGCCCTTGAGCGAAGTCTTGTGTCCGGCGAAGCGTTCGCCATGGAAATCCGCCGCCGTCAGATTAAAGCCCTGCAAATACGCACCCATTGAGCCATCGAGGATGAGGATGCGCTTGGCGAGTTCGGCATTGAGCGCTTTGAGACGTTGTTCGCGGTTCATGCCGTCACCTGTTGCGCGCGCACGCCGAGGATGCGGCAGATCGCCAATGTAAGGTCGGCGCGGTTCAGCGTGTAGAAGTGGAAATCCTCGATCCCCTCGGCCGCCAGCCGCGCGCACAGCTGCGCCGTCGTCACCGCCGTCACCAGGCGCCGCGTCTCGGGATCATCGTCCAGACCTTCGAACAGCTTGATCATCCAACGCGGCAACGCCGCCCCGCACGCGTCGGCCATCTTCTTCAAACCCTTGACGTTCGTCACCGGCATGATGCCCGGCAGCACCGGCGCATAAACACCGGCGCGCGCGAGGCGATCGCGGAAACGCAAAAACACCGTTTCATCGAAGAAGAATTGCGAAATGCCGCGCGTGGCGCCCGCCGCGAGCTTGCGTTTGAAATTGTCGACATCGTGATCGAACGTCGGGCTCGACGGATGCTTCTCCGGGTGCACCGCCACCGAAATATCGAAGGCGCCAACGCGCGACGCCGCCTCGACCAAATCGATCGCGCTCGCATAGCCGCGCGGATGCTGCAGATACGGCATGCCGACGCCGCCAGGCGGATCGCCGCGCAGCGCCACAATCTTGCGCACGCCCGCGCGCCAATAATCGCGCAGCACGGCGTCCACCTCGTCGCGACTCGCAGCCACGCAGGTTAAGTGCGCCGCCGGTTTCAGCGTCGTCTCGCTGACGATGCGCGCCACCGTGCGGTGCGTGCGATCGCGCGTGGAGCCGCCGGCGCCGTAGGTGACCGAGACAAAGCTCGGTCCCAGCGCCTCAAGCTTGCGGATCGATTCCCAAAGCTGGCCTTCGAGCGCCTCCGATTTCGGCGGAAAGAACTCGAACGACACGCGGGGGCGCCCGTTGCGCGGGGCAGCGCTTGCGATAATGTCGTGCGCCAGGCTCACAGCTTGTCTCCCGCCCAGATTTTCACGGTGAGCGCGTCTTTGCGCTTAGGCGCGAGCGTCGTCGCTTTCGGCTTGCGCACGCCAGACGCTTCGCACCATTCGGCAATTTCACGATCGGCAAAGCCAAGGCGCCGGTGCGCATGTTCTTCGCGCAAGAACTCCAAATCATGCGGCGCGAAATCGACAATCAGCAACCGCCCGCCCGGCTTCAACAAACGCGCCGCTTCCTTGATGGCGCGGCCCGGATCGGCGAGGAAGTGCAACACTTGGTGGATGGTGACGATATCAGCCGCGCCTGCTTCGATCGGCGGCGCATAGGCATCGCCGAAGCGCAACGCCGCCTTGGCTTTCAGATCATCTAGCGACGCGCGCGCAATCGCCAGCATCTGGCGCGACGTGTCGAAGCCTTCGGCGCGGCGCACGCGCTCCGCGAACAATTGAATCATCCGCCCTTGGCCGACGCCGACATCAACCATCAACTCAAACGGCCCTTCGCCCGCAGCCGCAAGGATCGCGCTATCGATATCCGCTTCCGGCAAGTGCAGCCCACGCACCCGATCCCAATCGGCGGCGTTGCGTTCGAAATATTCCGCCGCCGCTTCGTCGCGCGACGCGCGGATGGCGCCGAGACGTTCAGCGTCTCGCGCCAACACCGGATCGCCGGGATCGAGCATGGCGAGTGCGGCGTCCGCGAACTGGCGTTCTGTCGTCGCGGCGCGCGGCAGGCGGTAGAACACCCACGCACCTTCCGGCGCACGCTCGACCAAGCCTGCTTCCGTCAGCAATTTCAAATGCCGGCTCACGCGCGGCTGACTCTGATCGAGCGCTTGCGCAAGTTCGCCCACCGCCAACTCGCCTTCCGTTAGGAGCGCCAGTGCGCGCAGCCGCGTCTGCTCGCCTGCCGCCTTCAGCGCCAACACCACCCGGGTAGCGTCGCGCAACTCCGGCACGGGCTGGATTGGAGATATAAACATATCTTTATATGAGCATGACGACGCGCCGGCGGCAAGGCCGCCCCGCCCGAGAGCGTGTGGACAAATCCCTCACGACTGTGTCGTTCACGCACCGGGCTAGAATATTGCGATATTTTTCAGTGATTTATATCGACAGGCCGTGCCCCCTTTCCGACCACTCCGGGTTTACACAGCGCTCCAGTAACTTTGTTTAACCGTATCAGGTCATTATTTCGGGGCGGACGGGGTGCTTCATGCGCGGAATAGTATCGGTTTTGAGCTTCGCGGCGTGCTTAGCCACGCCTGCGCTTGCGGCAGCCCAAGAGCCTGCAGTCGTGTCGGCCCAAGAGGCGGCGCCGCTCCCGGCAACGGAGCAGAGCGACCCGTGGGAAGGCTTCAACCGCAGCCTGTTTGCCGTCCACGAGGGTGTCGACGAGGCTGTCGTTGAGCCTATCGCGCGCGGCTATCGCGCGGTGACGCCGGGCATCTTCCGTCAAGGCGTGCGCAACGTGCTGCGCAATCTGCGTGGGCCGGTGATTTTCGCCAACGATGTACTGCAAGGCGAGTTTAACCGCGCCGGCACCACCGCTGGCCGCTTCGTGATCAATACAACGGTCGGCGTTGTCGGCGTCTTCGATGCCGCCACGCCAATGGGTTTTGAACGTCACGACGAAGATTTCGGTCAAACGCTTGCGGTATGGGGCGTCGATAGCGGCCCTTACATTTTCATCCCACTCATGGGCCCCACAACGGTGCGCGACACATTCGGCAGAGTCGTCGATGCCGCTTTTGATCCGCTGAACTGGGTGGACGGCGATGAAGTTCAGGATGTTCGCATCGCGCGCACCGTCTTCACTGCGGTTTCCGCGCGTGAACAAGTGCTTGAAACTGTCGACGATATTCGCCGCGATTCACTCGATCCGTATGTAACGATCAGAACCTCGTATGGGTTGCTGCGCGAAAGCGCGATCCAAAACGGTCCCGCCGATGTCCAAGATTTGCCGGACTTCGAGGCCATTGATGATGAACCGGCGCTTGAGGAAAGCGCCGGTGGAGAAAATCCGCAACAGTAAGAGCGCATCCAATTTCGCGTGACCGCCGTAACCTTGGCGCAACCCATTTCTGCGCCCATGTAGGCGATACACTTGTTAGGAGACCTCACGTGCCTGTTCGTTCCATCACCCGCGCCGCCTTCCTGGCCGGTATCTTGGGCGTAGGGCTCGTGGCTGGCGCGCCTGCCGCACATGCCGCGCGCAACGCCGACGCTGAGCGCTACGTGCAGGAGAACGCCTCCTCCGCGCTGCGCACGCTGGGCGATCGCTCGATCTCCGCCTCGCAGCGCCGCCAGACGTTCGACCGTCTGATGCAGCAATTCGCCGACATGCCGCGGATCGCAAACTTCGTGCTTGGCCGCTATAGCGGCCAGCTGCGATCCGACGCCGCGCTCCGCACCGAATGGACGCGCGCATTCCAGGAATACTCCATCGCCGTCTACGAGGATCGCCTTGACCGCTTCAGCGGCAGCGCCATTCGTGTGACCGGTTCGACCGAGCGCGTCGCCGGCCGCGACGTGATCGTGGACACGGAAATTCAGCCGCGCACCGCAGGCGGCCGCCCGATGACGGTGCAGTGGCGTTTGCTGCGCTCGGGCAATGCCTGGAAGGTTGTCGACGTTTCGCTGCTGATGGACGGCAACCAGATCTGGTTGGCGCAACAGCAACAGCGCGATTTCCTGGCGCAGCTCGACGCGAACAACGGCAACATCCGCGCGCTGATCACGGAAATCCGCAGCGTCACCGCCTCCATGCGTCAGCGCATCATGGCGCGCAGCTAACGCGCCTCGACGCCGACAATCTCGGACACGGAATCGACGCCCTCGGCGGCCAGCAAGCCGTCGAGTTCGTCGAGCATTCGCGCAATCAAGCTCGGCCCCTGATAGACGAGCGCTGAATAAAGCTGCACCGCGCTCGCGCCTGCTCTGAGCTTCGCCAAAGCCGTCGCCCCGCTCTCAACGCCGCCGACGCCAATCAGCGGCAAACGCCCCGCGAGCTTTTGCGCAAACAGCCGCAGAACATGCGTTGAAATCTGAAACAGCGGCTGACCGGAGAGCCCGCCTGTCTCGTCGCGATTGTCGGACGTGAGATGCGGCGGGCGTTGAACGGTGGTGTTGGATACGATCAGCGCGTCGAGCCTGAATTGGAGCGCGAGTTCGCAGATGTCGTCCACGGCCGTGTCGTCAAGATCGGGCGCGACTTTGAGAAACAATGGTCGGCGCCCATGGACGGCCTCCAGCGCAACGCGCGCTTCGCCCATGCGCCCGAGCAAGTCTTCCAGCGCGCCGCGCTCCTGCAAGCCGCGCAAGCCCGGCGTGTTGGGCGATGAGATGTTCGCGGTGACATACGCAGCGTGCCCCCACACCTTGCCCATGCCCAGCACATAGTCAGCGGCGCGGTCGGCGCTCTCCTTGTTGGCGCCGACATTGGCGCCGACGATGCCGCCGCTGCCTGCACGCGCGCTCAAACGATCGGCGAATTCATCGAGACCTTTATTGTTGAAGCCGAGCCGATTGATGACGGCGCGGTCTTCGCTCAGGCGAAAGATGCGCGGCCGCGCATTCCCCGCCTGCGCGCGCGGCGTGACGGTGCCGCATTCGACAAAGCCAAAGCCTGACGCCAGCAATGCGTCCGGCGCCTCGCAATTTTTGTCGAAACCCGCCGCCATGCCGATCGGATTGGGCAGATCGAGGCCAGCCAGCGTCGTGCGCAGACGCGGATAGCGATCGCCGCGCGCGCGCGGGCCCAGGCCCGAACGCAGACCAAGAAGCGCAGCGTGATGCGCCGTCTCCGGATCGATCAGGCGCAGCGCGCGTGTAGAAATGTCGTGCAAGCCGCTCACGATCCGTTGCGTGGCCGATTCACGCGGCGGCGCATAGCAAGACTTTTGACCCGAAGGGCATTCTCTACCGGAGCGTGTATCGCGGTTATCGGTGGTGGGCTACTAGCCCACTACCCGGTTATCACTATGGATTTTCTTCCTATTACTAGGTTGATAATCGTAATTATATACTTGACGCCACAAGCCTGAATAGGTAATTTGGGCTCATGAAATTCGACGCCCCCCAATTCCAGAGCGAGACCGAAGCCCGCAAGTACATCGAGGCGCTGCGTTGGCCGGGCGGTCGCGTTTGCCCGAAGTGCGGCACGATTGGCGCCGAGTATGAGACCAAGCGCGAGGGCCGTTATCGCTGCGGCTCAAAAGAGTGCCGCAAGGATTTCACCGTCACCACCGGCACGGTGATGGAAGCGACGCACATCAAGCTGAACGTCTGGGTGATGGCGTTCTATCTCATGGCTTCATCGAAGAAGGGCATGAGCGCGCACCAGCTGCACCGCACGCTCGACGTGACGTACAAGACCGCTTGGTTTCTCTGCCACCGCATCCGCCTTGCAATGGCGAATGGCGGCATTGCTGGCCCGATGGGCGGAGCAGGCCAAATCGTGGAAGCCGACGAAACCTATTTCGGCCCCGTCAAAAACCCCGGCACGCTGCGCCGCGACGGCCGCCCCTACAAAAAGGGCGGCAAGCAAACTGGCCCCGCGAACAAGCGTCCTATCGTGGCGCTGGTTGAGCGCGGCGGCCAAGCGCGCGTCTTTCACGTTGTGGACGCCAACCGCGCCGCCGTCTCCAAGATCGTGCGCGAAAACATCGATCCGGCTTCGCGTCTCCACACCGACGAAAGCAATCTCTACACGAAGGTCGGCAAAGAGTTTGCCGCACACGAAACCGTCAAGCACACGGCTGGCGAGTACGCACGCGGCGACGTTCACAACAACAGCGCGGAAGGCTTCTTCAACGTGTTCAAGCGCGGCATGCGCGGCGTTTATCAGCACTGCGATGAGAAGCACCTGCACCGCTACGTCTCGGAATTTGAGTTCCGCCACAACACGCGCACCAAGCTGGGCTACACCGACGCCCAGCGCGCGCAACGCGCGATCGAAGGCGCGGAAGGCAAGCGCCTCACCTATCGGCGGACTGACGCAGCCGAATAACTCTTACGTCGAGTATCGTAAGTGGAAGCTGCGAAAGGCGCTCAAGCGTCGCCTACGCGCACGACTCAAGCTCAAGCGCGCGTCTGACCCCAACACATCCGGCGATTTATTCGCTGGACTCGGCGCCGAAACAGAAAAGCCTTAGATTGTGATTCGGCCCCGGTGCTTCCAACACCGGGGCCGACAGAACCACCGTTGCGCCGGTGGCTAATGGCGCATGTCTAGGAGTGCGCCATAATGCCTGCTGCTGCCGCTACTATCACCACCAGCTTCAAGGGCTTGATGGAGGGCCTGGGTAAACTCGCGACCGCGAAGCCCTATGCGGAAAACGCCGCTCTGGTGGCAGACCTCATGGAAAAGGTCACGTCCATGTACGGCGAGTATGAAGCGGTGGCGGAAAGTCAGGCTGCGCTGAAAGCAGAACTTGCTGGCTTCAAAAGCTTTGAAGCGCAGAAGCCCAATTATGTTCGAACCACTGAAGACTCCGGCGTCGTCACGTACAAACTGAAGACGCCTGAAGAAGTTGGCGAAGAAGCGATACGCTTCTGTCCAAATTGTTTTCTGAACTGCAAGGTATCTTATTTGCAGCCAAACGGTGAGACCGTTCGCGCTCCGGGGCGCAATGGACGATGGCGCGTTCATGACTGTAAGTCCTGCAATAGCACGTACCCCTACAATTTCCTGCCAGATCGAGAGATGCCACGAAGCTACAGCGGCGGCTCAATCGCCTGATGGCGTCTTGGGCTTCGGCGCACCTTTCTTTTCATGAACTGGCGGGGTTTTGAACGCGCCGCGTAACGCTTCCTCGGCGCGCCGCTTCGTTTCCTCTTCGCTGTATTGATCGTCTTTGGAACGGTTACTCATGTCAGAATCTTTCCGCGCATCCCGTTTGAAAATTGAGCGTGCAAAGGCGCACATTCATGAAATCGAAGAGTACATCGCGGCGCACCTGGACAAGCATCCGCCCGTCTTTACCCGCGAGCTTGTCAATCCGGACGACGAATGGAGCGGAACGAACAGCAGCCTCACTGCGAAGGGGTTTAGCGATGAAATCGGGCCAATGGTTGGGGACGTGGTTCACAATCTGCGCGCGTCGCTTGACCTCATGGCGGTCGATCTCGTGAAAGCGGCCGGCAAAAATCACAACGGCGTCTACTTCCCGTTTTGCGAAAATCCGGCCGACCTCGACCAGATGATCAAGAAACGCAACTTCCATCGCGCCGGCCCAGATGCAGAGGCGCTACTCAAGCAGTTCGCACCTTACACGGGAGGAAACGACGCACTGCGCGGACTGCACGATCTCGACATTCAGGACAAACACCACACGATCATCCCCGTCCTCAGCATGATCAGTTCGCCCACTTACACGGTCAACATTCACGAGGATGGCCGCCGCGTTAGACTTCTTATGCCCGACCCCTTTGACCCCAAGGACCTCTTGACCGCCACCCTGCCAGAGGGCGGGGCGTTTGGTCACGAGCCGCTCGTCCCAACGCTTAAAAACCTCGTGCAGCTTACCGAGGGCATCCTCGAAAGCTTCGCGGCGATGGTCGCCGCGAGGGCGTAAACCCTCAAATGGCTCGCGCGCGTACACGCGATGATAGAACCCGCATTTGGGGTCTGAACAAAATCCCGTTGAGCCCACAAAGTCCTATATGGCCAAAATTTATAGGAATATTTTTCTCTAGGTTTTCCAGAGGCTTGCGTTATAAGTCGCGTCTCTTTCTGAATTAAATCAACGCGTTAGAGACTTGTGGTGCGAAGTACACAATTAGGTTGATAATCCAAAACTGCGAGGTATCATCGCCGCCCATGCAGCACAGTCATATCTGGCGGGCGATTGATGCGATGGCCGAGCGGCGCGGCATGTCCGCTTCGGGGCTCGCGCGCGCCGCCGGGCTCGACCCCACCACCTTCAACAAATCCAAGCGCCAAGCGTCGGACGGCAAACCGCGTTGGCCCTCGACCGAAAGCGTCGCCCGCGCGCTCGCCGCGGCGGAGACGAGTTGGGACGAGTTCGCTGCTTTGCTCGCCGGCAAACCGAGCGCGGCCGGGCGCGCGATCCCGATCGTCGGCATGGCGCGCGCCGGCGCTGACGGCTTCTTCGACGAACAAGGCTTTCCTGTCGGCGCCGATGAAACCGTGCGCTTCCCCGATCTCGGCGAAGACCGTGTCTATGCGCTCGAAATCGCCGGCGACTCGATGGAGCCGATGTACCGCGCCGGCGACGTCGTCATCGTGCAGCCGGGCGCAGCGGTGCGGCGCGGGGACCGCGTCGTCGTGCGCACCAGCGCCGGCGAAGTGATGGCCAAGCTCCTCGGCCGCCGCAACGAACAAATGGTCGAGCTTCTCTCCCTTAACCCCGCCCACGCCCCGCGCGAACTCCGCACATCGGAGATCGACTGGATCGCGCGGATCGTTTGGGCGAGCCAGTAGGATGCGCGCCGTGCGACTAGACCGTCCGCACGGGTAAACGATCAGCAAAGCCGCGCGCGCCGATGGATGACTTGGCAGGCGCGGCGTGCCAGAATCGCCACGTTGGGAGGCGCTGATGCGTATGTTCAAGGCGATTTCTTTTTCCGTGTGTCTCGCCCTCGCCGCATGCGGCCAAGCCGCCGCACCCAGCGACGCGGACGCGCAAACAGCCGGCGCGGCCAGCGCTCAAGTCAGCAACGCCGAGAAAGCCGCCATCCTCGCCGCACTCGGCGCCAGCGCCAATGCGCAAGGCCAAGTCGAAAACGAATGCGGCGAACGCGTCACGCCGCAATTCTTCGTCGCCGATCTCGGCCCCGGCGTCGGCCGCGCCGTCGCTTACATGATCGGCGGCGGGCCCAACATGCCCAGCTGCTACGGCGATGGTTCTCAGCTGCATCTGATGCGCAACGCAGACGGCGGCTGGCGCGAAATTCACCAGCATCGCGGCGGCGGCATCATCATTTTGCCGACGCAACACAACAACGCCAATGACATTGCCAATGGCGGCCCAGGCTTCTCATTTCCTGTTTTGGAGTGGAACGGCGGCGCATACGCCAACGCCAACCGCAGTGTCGCCGATAGCGCCCTCGGCGACGCGCGTTTCGTGCCGAACTAATCGCGATCCGGCTTCCAAGCGGTGATCAGCCTAGGCCCTGCCGCGCGCAGCAGATCGCCTTTGATCTCGAACGCCGCGAACGCGGCGGTCGGGAAATGGCTGCTGAACTCCCGTGCGAGTTTCGAGCCGTCATGCGCTTGATAGATCAGCGCCGAAACCAGTTCGCCGATGCCGGGATTGTGGCCGACGACCACGACCGTCTCCGCTTCACTGGCGCTGAACGCGTCCCAGATGTTTTCTGGCGCGGCGTGGTAGAGCGCGTCGTCGAACTCGGTGGCGAGCGCGAAGTTTTGCAAGCCGTGTGCAGCCGTCTCGCGCGTGCGCTGCGCGGTGGAGACGAGCGCGAGCACGGGCTTCAGCCCGGCGTCCTCCATGGCCGCGCCCGCCAACGCGGCTTCGCGGCGGCCTCGCCCGGTCAGCCCGCGCGCCTCGTCACTATCGGCTTCGTGGGCGCGCACGGCTTTGGCGTGGCGGAGCAGGATCAGGGTGCGCATGAATCAGGATCGTGCCGTGCTGGGAAAAAAGCGCAACGGCGTTTGTGAGCGACGCTTTGCCGGTCTAAGCAGGCTCCCCACCTGGATTCTCCGCTCATGACCGATCTCGCAACCCTCGCCGCCGGCGCCAAGGCCTGGCCCTTCGAACAAGCCCGCCTCGTCCTGGAGCGCCACAAGCGCCAGCCGAAGGAGACAGTGATCTTCGAGACCGGCTACGGCCCGTCGGGCCTGCCGCACATCGGCACCTTCGGCGAAGTCGTGCGAACCTCGATGGTGCGCCACGCCTTCCGCACGCTGACCAATGACAGCATCGCCACCAAGATCATCTGCGTCTCCGACGACATGGACGGCATGCGCAAGATTCCCGACAACGTCCCCAATCACGCGCTGCTCGAACCCTATTTGCAGCGCCCACTCACCGACGTGCCCGACCCGTTCGGCACACACGAGAGCTTCGCCCATCACAACAATGCGCGCCTCTGCGCCTTTCTTGATGGCTTTGGCTTCGAGTACGAGTTTAAGTCGGCGACGGCGCTCTATAAGTCGGGCGCCTTCGATGCGATGCTGATCCGCGCGCTCGAACGCTATGACAAGATCATGGCGATCATGATGCCGACACTCGGCGAGGAACGACAAAAGACCTATAGCCCGTTTCTGCCGATTTCGCCGAAGTCCGGCCGCGTACTCTACGTGCCGATGAAGAAGATCGACGCCGCCAACGGCACGGTGACGTTCGACGACGAAGACGGCGAAGAGATCACCCAGACCGTCACCGGCGGCCGCGCCAAGATGCAATGGAAGCCAGACTTCGGCATGCGCTGGGCCGCCCTCGGCGTCGACTTCGAAATGTTCGGCAAGGATCACCAGCCGAACCAGCCAGTCTATGCGAAGATCTGCCAAGCGCTCGGCGTCGAGCCGCCGATCAATTTCGTCTATGAGCTTTTCCTCGATCAGAACGGCGAAAAGATTTCAAAGTCGAAGGGCAACGGCATCTCGATCGAGCAATGGCTGGCCTACGCCGCGCCAGAGAGCCTTTCGCTCTACAATTTCCAGAAGCCGAAGACGGCCAAGAAGCTTTATTTCGACGTCATACCGAAGGCGGTGGACGAATATCTTTCGTTCGTCGATGCGTACCAAAAGCAAAACGAGGCCGAGCGCATCGAAAATCCGGCCTGGCACATTCACGCCGGCAAGCCGCCCGTGAATGCGTCGCCGATTTCGTTTGCGCTGCTGATGAACCTGGTCTCCGCCGCCAATGCCGAGACCAAGGACCAGCTCTGGGCCTTCATCCGCAAGTACGCGCCGGGCGCAACGCCGCAGACGCATCCCTTCCTGGATACGCTGACCGATTATGCGCTGCGTTACTTCAACGATTTCGTGAAGCCGACAAAGCAATTCCGCGCCGCCACCGATAAGGAGCGCGTCGCGTTCGAGGACATGATCAAGCGCCTCGATGCGCTCCCCGCTGACATCACCGACAGCGAAGCGATCCAGGCTGAAGTCTACGCCGTCGGCAAGGAACACGGCTTCGAGCCGCTGCGCGATTGGTTCAAGGCGCTTTACGAAGTGCTGTTCGGCGTCGAAAGCGGCCCACGCTTCGGCGCCTTCGCGGCCATTTTCGGCGTGCGCGAAACCGCTGCATTGATGCGCCGCGGTCTTGCCGGCGAGTTGCTCAGCCAAGCCTGAATTGACTCTGACGCCTTGATCGGTTCGACTGGGCGCTCACACGCAATTCAGCCGATCGGCGACCGCCGCTTAGCGACGGCCAGCACGCAGCGCTTTGGAGTTCCATGGAAGGCCACGCCCTTATCGCCACCCTCGTCGGCGCCATCACGCTGTCCTTCTTCTTCGGCTTCATCGCCAAGAAGCTGAAACTTTCGCCGCTGATTGGCTATCTGCTCGCAGGCGTCGCGGTCGGGCCGTTTACGCCGGGTTTTGTCGGCGATTCTGGGATCGCGCTCGAATTCGCCGAGATCGGCGTCATTCTGCTGATGTTCGGCGTCGGCCTGAAGTTTTCGCTCGAGGATTTGTGGGCGGTTAAGGGCGTCGCTCTCCCCGGCGCCGTCGTGCAGATGACCGCCGCTACTCTGCTCGGCTACGGCGTCGGCACGCTGATGGGCCTCGACGCCGCCGAAAGTCTCATGCTCGGCTTTTCGCTCTCGGTCGCAAGCACGGTCGTGCTGCTGCGGGCGCTGGAAGACCGCAACGTCTTGAAGACCGAGAACGGCCGCATCTGCGTCGGTTGGCTGGTCATCGAAGACATCGCCATCGTGTTGGGCATCGTGCTGCTGCCAGCGCTGGCCACCGCCGGCACTGGCGGCGCCGGCGTCACCAGCGCCGCCTGGATGGCGCTTGGACTGACGGTCGGCAAAATCGCGATCTTCGTGGCGCTGATGCTCGTGGTCGGCGCGCGCCTCTTCCCTTGGATGATCGTGCAGATCGCACATCTGAAATCACGCGAGCTCTTGTCGCTCGGCACGCTGACGCTGGCGTTTGGCATCGCCTGGGTGGCTTACGAATTGTTCGACGCGTCGTTCGCCCTCGGCGCCTTCTTGGCCGGCGTCGTGCTCAACGGCAGCAAGTTCACCCACCGCATCGCCGAGGACTCGCTGCCGCTACGCGACACGTTCGCGGTGCTGTTCTTCGTATCGGTCGGCATGCTGTTCGATCCGATGACGCTGATCCGCGCCCCGCTCGAAGTGCTCGCCGTGGTCGCCATCATCATCGTCGGCAAAGGTGCGGCCGCGCTCGCGATCACCTCGCTTTACAAATTACCCCTTCGAACGGGCATGCTGATCGCGGCCTCATTGGCGCAGATCGGGGAATTCTCCTTCGTGCTCGCAGGGCTCGGCGTTCGACTCGATCTGCTAAGCGGCGACACCTACAATCTGATCCTGGCCGGCGCGCTGATCTCGATCGCGCTCAATCCGCTGCTCTTCAAACTGGCCGAACACCTCTCGGATAAATCCGAAGCGTCGACCCCCGCACCTGCCTCAGGTTGAGTCACATGCAACCTTAAGAAGGTTGTGCGCCCAGGGCAATTATCACCTTGACATAACACGCCTCAATCCCTAGTTTGAGGGCATGGCAAAGAAATCATCGCTCTCCGATCCGATCTTCTGCGACGAGCAGAAGGCGCGCGAGTGGTTGGAAAAGCGCTTGTGGCCGCAAGGCCCGATCTGCCCCAAGTGCGGCGTGGTCGATGAAGCGACGCTGTTGAAGGGTGAGAGCACGCGCCCCGGCCTCTACCAGTGCAACGCTTGCCGCAAGCCGTTCTCGGTCACGGTTGGCACGCTCTATGAGCGCTCGAAAATCCCGCTCAATAAGTGGCTGGCCGCAACCTATCTGCTGCAATCTTCAAAGAAGGGCATCAGCGCCCTTCAAATCCATCGCACGCTTGGCGTCTCCAAAAAGACGGCTTGGTTTTTGATGCACCGCATCCGCGAGAGCCTGCGTCCCGCCGCTTCAACCGCGCCGATGGGTGGCGGTGGCGGCGCCGTCGAAGTGGACGAGACGTTCTACGGTCAAGCCGAGATCAAAACCGGCGCGACCGGCACGCACGCCATGAACAAGGTTCTCTCGCTGGTGGACCGCGAGAGCGGCGAAGCGCGCTCGTTCGTAGTCACCGATCTCGATTGGAATACGCTTGGCCCGATCCTGCGCGCCAACATCGCCAAGGAAGCGCGACTGATGACGGATGAAGCCGCTTACTATCGCCGCGCCAAGCTGGATTTTCCCGCGCACGAAAGCGTCAACCACCGCAAGGAAGAATGGGCGCGCGGCGACATTTCAACGAACACCGTAGAGGGTTTCTATAGCGTCATGAAACGCGGCCTGCGCGGTATCTATCAGCACGTTGGCTCGCAACATTTGCACCGATACGTCGCCGAGTTCGACTTCCGCTACACCAACCGCGAAGCGTGCGGCGTGGACGATCAAGAGCGTTTCGAGCGCTCCATTCCCGGCATCCAAGGCAAGCGTCTGACCTATCGGCGGACTCGCAGGTCCGAAGAAGCCGCCTCGCGTCCATGGTAAAAAGAAGAAGCGCAAGCGCCGCACACGCTGGCGCACTAAAGGCTAGCTAATATGTCAGACGAGCTTCAAAACGAGCTTGAAGAGTTCCAAGCCTCTTATGACGCGCTGTGGCTGCTCACTGAAATGCTACTAACGCTGGCGGTTAGGCTGTCGCCTAATTTTCCGCAGCAAGCGCTGGAATACGTCGAAACGCTCGCGCCATATCCCGATAGCGCTGACGCTCTTGCGTCTCCCGATCGCGTTGCCCTGCTACAACGTCGCGAACGAACTTACGAAATTCTCCGTCAGAAGCTTCGGGCATTAATTGAGGCGAACGAGGCGAAGGGGGATTTGTCATCCCCGAAAGATAGCGGCACGACCGGAAAAATCCTTGCGCCTAGCGCTTAGTCGCTTTCGCCTTTTTTGGCTTCGGTTTCTTCTTCGGTTTGGACTCTCGGTGCATGGGAGGGGTATGCAAAGCCGCGTCAACCGCTCTCTCAAAACGGCGCCGCGCCTCTTCATCGCTGTAATCTTCGCCCGCTTTTTTGGCCTTAGTCATGATTAAAACCGATCCGCCAACGCCGAATCCGATACAATTCAAAGACGGCCCGCCGCCCGAAGCACCTGAGCCGTACACAGTCTACATGCCGCAGTATCACAGACAACAACGCGACCAAGCGTTGGGCATCTACATGGACGCTTGGAGCCGCGCGGAAGGCGCTTTACTCAGTATCATGAGCGACATGATCAGCCCGGAGCCTCACATTGGCCGCGCGATATTTGCTGTGCTCTCCGCCGCCCAAATCCGCGATGTAATGACCGCCCTATCTCGCACGGCATACGAGGGTGACGGTCAGAAAAAATTAGAAAAGCTTTTGGAGCGGGTAAAGCGCGCGGCCACGAAGAGGAACCGAATTGTTCACGGTCGCTGGAAACTCGAAATCGATATGAACCACGACACCGGCATCGTGTTCAACGCCGAGTGGGCGAGGCTTTACGAGCCAAGTGACCCAGAACAATTGGCGCTGGTGGAGGACTCGGTGAACGGCGGGAAGGTGCGCGACTGCAATTGCTTCACTGTTGCTCACCTTCTTCGGGGTTCGCAGGAGGTGGATCGGTTGCTTGAGGACCTTTTGAATTTTCGTACAGCGACTCCAAAGAAATCCCCGGCGCAGCCACCGAAACAAGACGAACCACTAGCTTCTCCAGAAGCCAAATAGACTCGCTCTGAGTTCGCCCGTCACCCAGCCACTCCCACAACTCCATAGCTGCGTCGTGAACGCTCGCTTTGGTTGGCGCGCTCACAGCCCACCTCCCGCTTTCGCAGAAGATGGGCGGAGCGCCGGCCTGTCAGCCGAGCACTGCCTATAGTCGCCTACTACGTCAAGGTGATAATTGCCTGCGCCCAGCGCTGTTTCAATCCTGTGTTGCACCCATGGGGATGGACGGGGCGGAGCCGCGATCGAACGAACTCCGCGACGCCGGGGTCTCCGTCAGCGCGGCTGAGCTAGACGCAGCAAGCCTCGGATTTCACCGCGCTTTTCCACTCCGCTCCGCGAAGCGCGTGTTCTACGTCACGCAAATTCTGGTGCTTACTGTAGTCGCGACGGCTTTCGTCTGGGCGATGCGCGAGGCCCCAGCGCTCACGTTGGCCGCACTTCACATCACCGCTCTCGCGCTCTTCGCGATCGCCATCGGCTTCCGCTTGATCGCGGCGTCGAGTCTGAACCCGCTCTTGTCGCGCTTGGCCGAACCGACAGTCTGGCCAATCTACACAATTCTCTGCCCTCTCTACCGCGAAGCCAATATCGCGCCCGACCTCGTCAGCGCGCTCGACGCGCTCGATTATCCAAAGGAGGCGCTCGACGTGAAGCTCCTTGTCGAAGGCGACGATCCTGACACTATCGCTGCGGCGCTCGCCGTCGTCGGCGCGCCGCACATCGAAGTGGTAATCATCCCGCCCGCCGCGCCGCGCACGAAACCTAAAGCGCTAAACGCTGGCCTCGCGCGCGCGCGCGGCGCCTACGTCGCCGTCTATGACGCCGAAGATCGTCCGCATCCCATGCAATTGCGCGCGGCTCTGGCGGCGTTTGAGGATGGCGACGAGACGCTCGCGTGTGTACAGGCGCCGCTGGCGATCGACAATACCGAGGCCAGCTGGATCGCGCGCCAATTCGGCGCCGAGTATGCAATCCAGTTTCGCGAAGTGCTGCCGCTGCTGGCGCGCTTCAAGCTGCCGCTACCACTCGGCGGCTCAAGCAATCATTTCCGCACCGATGTTCTGCGCGCCGCCGGCGGTTGGGACAGCTACAATGTCACGGAAGATGCCGATCTCGGTTTCCGTCTTGCGCGCGATGGTTACACGAGCGGCGTTATTGGTCCGCCAACGTGGGAAGAAGCGCCGGTCACGTTCAAAGCTTGGCTCGATCAGCGCACGCGTTGGATCAAAGGCCACATGCAGACTTGGCTGGTGCTGATGCGCAATCCCGTACGCACCGCGCGCGAGATGGACGTAGGCGCATTCGTCACCATGCATCTTGTGCTCACCACCGGCCTGATCGCCGCCTTCGTGCATGGCCCGCTCGCCTGCATTATCCTGATCGATTTGCTCTCGCCTTATTCGCTGCTCACCACGGCCGATTTCGTACTGGCGCTGTTTGGCTATTGCGTCGCCATGTTTGCGGCGCTCACCGCCTGCGCGCTTTCCAACTCGCTCAGCCACGCGCGCGCCGCGCTTACGATGCCAGCGTATTGGCCGTTATCATCCATCGCCGCCTACAGAGCGTTGTTTGCACTGATCTTTCGTCCTCACAGGTGGGCGAAAACCAGCCATGGCGTTTCGCTGCGGCGTCGATATGTTGTCCCCGCGCCACCGAAACGCCACGTTTCATTTCAGCGCCCACCCTGCGCGTGCGAGGACGCGCCTAACAGCCGGGGAACTGCACAATGCGCTCATTGCTCAGCGGCACTGCCGCCGCCTTCGCGTTCTTTTTTATCGCCGCCGCACCAGCCGCCGCTGAATCGATCGATTGTCCACTCAGCCAAGCGCAACGAACGATTACAAGCGATCTGCCTGACGGTTGGTGGACGACGCCGATCGTCAACAATCTGACCGAGACCCGCGTGCAAGATATTGGCGGTGACCCAGCACTAATGTGCGTGTACGGGCCTTCTGGCTCAGTCCAGCGCAACGCGCCGGCTAACCACAATTGCACCGCGCGTACGGGCGGCTTCGAGTGCACGCCGCGTATCAGGCTCACGCCGATCCCGATCCCAATTCCGAGCATTCCCAGCCCGCCACAAACGCACTCGACCAATTCACTCGAAGTGCCGCAGACTTGGAGCTTCGACTTGGACGCCGGCAATGTCGGCGCCGATGGCGCGGATTTGTGGTTCCGAGCGGAAACCAACACCGCACTCTTTATCGAGCCCAGAAACGGCGCTCAGATCGCGCTCGGCGATCGCTCCAACCGTGGCCGTGACGGCTGCGCGGCGGCGAGCTTCTCGACCACGCGCGTCCCGCTCGCCAGTATTCCGGTTGGTTCTTACGTGTGCGTGCGCACCAATGAAGGCCGCATCAGCCAGTTCCGCATGAATGCGATCTCGGCGGGTTCACCGAAAACGCTGTCGATCGGCTACACCACCTGGCGCTAACGACTAACGAAGCGATGCGAGCAAACCTCGCATCGCTTCGACGTCCGCCTCGTTCTGGCTCCAAGAGACGACGAGCCGCGCCTCGCCTGAGCCCTCCGAACCCCAGTCATAAAAATCAGCACCGCCCGCGCGCAATTTCGCCAAGGCCTCGGCGCCGGGGCGAATAAACACCTGATTGGTTTCGACCGGCAACGACAAATACGGCTCCGCCGCTTCGGCCAAGCTCTGCGCCATTTCGTTGGCGCGGCGCGCGAGCTTCAACCAAAGTCCGCCTTCCAGATAAGCCAAGAGCTGCGCCGCCGCGAACCGGCCCTTGCACAGCAAGTGTCCGCCCCGCTTGCGCCGCCGCGCAATCTCCTCGGCGCGATCGAGATCGAAGCAGACGATCGCTTCCGCCGCGAGCGCGCCGTTCTTGGTCGCGCCGAAAGACAAAAGATCGACGCCGCCGCGCCAAGTAATGTCCGCCGGTGAACACCCGAGCGCCGCCACAGCATTGGCGAACCGCGCGCCATCGACATGAAACGCCAGGCCGGCCGCTTTCGCCACGCCGCCCAATGCTGCGATCTCCGCTGGCGTGTAGATCGCGCCCCGTTCGGTCGCTTGCGAAATCGAGAGCGCTGCCGGCTTCACCGAGTGGATACCGCGTGCGTTACGTGCGACGCCATCACGAACCGTCTCCGGCGTCAGCTTCGCTCCATCGCCTTCAATAAGGACGAGCTTCGCGCCGCCGCTATAAAACTCCGGCGCGCCGCACTCGTCGCAGGCAATGTGCGCCTCCTCATGACAGATGATCGCGCCCCATGGCGGCACGGCGCTGGCCAGCGCAATGGAGTTTGCGGCAGTGCCCGAGGCAACCGTGAACACACGCACGTCGCGCTCGAACAATACGCTGAATGCATCGTCCAATTTGCGCGACCATGGATCTTCGCCATACGCCGCCGCAGGCTGATCGTTTACAGCGCTTAACGCAGCAAGAATTTCTTGCGCCGCAGGCGCGGTGTTGTCGGAGCGGAAATTCATAAGCGCTTTACCTCTCGCCGCGCACGGCAATCTCTTGTTCAGACTTGACGCGCGTTTTGTACAAAACACCGTGCCGGAACAGCACAAAAACTCAGTTGCACGAACGCTTGCTTTACGGACGCGCGATAGCCTTACTTTGAAATTAGCCATCGGGGTGGGCGGTGCAAGACTTCATAAACCATGCGGCGATCGAACGCGCTGCTGCGGACGCCTTTACGGGCCCGCGCGCACGTTTGTATCTGTTCGGCGTGCTCGCGCTTGGCGTCGCCGCCACCGCGGGACTCGCATCTGCTGCGATTTGGCTGGGTTTAGCGCTGCTCGTCGATGAAGCGCGCAAGGCGTTTGGCGAACGTCTAGACGCATTCTCCAAAGAACAAGCGCGCGCGGGCCAACTGGCGCTCGATTTCGTCACCTCTGCCAGCTTGGCGGCTGCCCCAGCTTTGGCTTGGTATGCACAATCGGGCTTAGGCGGCGCTGTCGCCGGCGTGTTGCTGGCCGTGCTCCTAAGCTCCGCCGCCTTTAGCGCGCGCCACGGTCGCTTGCACACGTTGATTGCCTGCGCGCCCTACGCGTTATTGGGCCTCCTCTTCCTCATTGACGCCGCCGGCGTGATCGCCGCGCTCGCATGCGCGGTCGGCCTCGCCTATGTGTTCGCTGCCGCGCTCTATCATGTGCATGCCGCCTCGCACGCTCGCATGCAGGACGTCGAATGGGTGCGCCAGCTCAATATGAGCTTTGGCGACGCCGCGTCCGCTGCTTGGGAAATCGACTTCACGCGCGAACGCTTGATTGGCGCGTCACGCCTCGCGGCCCTGATCGGCCGGCCGGTCTCGTATGATGACGTGGTGGACGACGCGCTGTTCGCGCCCGCCGCCGACCGCGCTTTGGTTCTGGGCGCGTTTGCGCCCGCGCGCGGCGCCGTACGTCGTATTGCGCTCGAGCAGGACGTGGTCCGTGCTGACGGCACGCGTATACGCGTGCGGCACCAGGGCTTTGTGCGTACAACGCCGGACGGCGCGCCCGTGCGCCTCACCTGTGTCACTCGCAATGCGGAAGTCGCTGCGGTCGTCGTCGACGTCGCGCCGCTCGCGGCAGCCGCTCTTGCGTCGCAAACCGCAGCCCTCGACACGCTACGTAACGAACTGGCCGCCGTGTTCGACGATGTGGTCGCGCAACCGGCGTCGACGTCGCTCGCCGACCTGCTCACTACGTTGATCCAGCGCAACGGCGCCATCGAGCGCGGTATCGACGATCTCGCGCACGCGCGCCACGATGCTGACAGCGCCAATCTCGCCAAGTCGCAGTTCCTCGCCAATATGAGCCACGAACTGCGCACGCCGTTGAACGCGATTATCGGCTATGCCGAAATGCTGCAGGAGGATGCCGAGGACGCAGGCGACGCCGCCGCCGTGCAAGACCTCAATCGCATCCTGACCGCCGCCAAGCATTTGCTCAGCCTAATCAACGAAATCCTCGATCTCTCGAAGATCGAGTCCGGCCGTATGGATGTCGCCGCCGCGCCTTTCGAGCCGCACGCCATGCTCGAAGACTTGATCGCCACTGTTCGCCCGATTGCGGAGCAGAACGGCAACACCATCGTGGTGACGGAGAACGATGGTGGCAGTGACGCCTTCACGGACGCGATGAAACTACGCCAGTGCGTGCTGAATCTGCTCTCCAACGCCGCCAAGTTCACCAGGAATGGCCGCATTGAGGTGACGACCAATCGCCGCCCCTGCAACGGCGTCGATCAGCTCTTTATCACCGTGCGCGACACGGGCATCGGCATGTCGAAAGAGCACATGTCACGCCTGTTCCAGCCGTTCGTGCAAGCCGATCCCTCGATCACCCAACAATATGGCGGCACAGGCCTCGGTCTCACCATTACGCGACGCTTGGCGCAGCTGCTCGGCGGCGACGTTACAGTGACGAGCACGCTGGGCGAAGGCGCCGCGTTTACGCTGCACGTGCCACTGGACTTCAAGGACGCGTCGGCCGCCCTCGGCGCGGCCGCCAAGATCGATGAGGTGCAAGGCGCAGCCGATGCACCGCTCGTTATTGTTATCGAAGACGAGCCTGACGCTCGCGAACTTGCGGCGCGGGCGCTGACGCGCGCGGGCTTTGCAGTGCAAGGCGTCGGCGGCGGCGAAGCGGGGCTGGCGCTGGTGCGGGCCAAGAAGCCGGCGCTCGTGCTGCTCGACATCTTCTTGCCGGACCGCTCGGGCTGGCGCGTGTTGCAGAGCCTCAAGCAAGACCCGAAGACGCAAGATGTCCCGGTCGTTGTGCTTTCGGTGAACGAAGACCGTGCGCATGCGCTCGCTCTGGGCGCGGCCGAACACATCGTGAAGCCAGCCGATCGCGACATGCTCGCCGCAACCGTCATGCGCTTCGCGCGCCTGCGGCCCGCAGCGGAAGTGACGGCCTCGCCTATCGCGCAGAAGGCCGCGAGCTAGCGCTCATAATGCGCCGCCAGTACGCGGGCGACCGTCTCCGTGACGCGCTTCCCGGTCGGGATGTGAAGAAACTCGTTCGGACCATGAGCATTCGAGTGCGGACCGAGCACACCGGTGACGACGAACTGCGCCTTCGGAAATTTCTCGCCAAGCATGCCCATGAACGGGATCGAGCCGCCTTCACCCATCATCGCCATCGGCTGGCCCCAAGCCGCATGTGATGCGTCTTCCAGCGCCGCCTCCAGCCACGGCGCGGTCGCGGGCGCATTCCAGCCCGAGCCATCCTTTTCGCAGGCATAGCTCACTTTTGCGCCGTACGGCGGATCGGTTTCAAGAATGCGCTTTAGTTCAGCGCTCGCCTTCTTCGCATCGGCTGTCGGCGGCACGCGCAACGAGAGCTTTGCTTCAGTGTATGGCCGCAGCACGTTGCCGGCGTTCATCGGCTCCGGCGCACCCGCAAGGCCGGTCACCGAAAGCGCCGGCCGCCATGTACGATTGAGCACGAGTTCCGCCAACTCGCTGCCGTTCGGCTTCATGCCGTCGACGAACGGAAACTTGGCGTAGACCTGATCGCCCAATGCTTGCGCGGCGACCTTGGCTTGCTTTCGCCGTTCCGCCGGAATTTCGGCATTGAACGCCGCACCCTTGATCAGGCCGGTTTCGATATCTTCGACCCGGGCCAGCAATTGGCGCAGCACGCGGAAGCTCGACGGCACCACGCCGGACGCGTCACCTGAGTGCACGCCCTCCTCCAGCACGTCCACACGCAACGTGCCGCCCACCATGCCGCGCAGCGACGTCGTCAGCCACAAACGATCGTAGTCGCCGCAACCGCTATCGAGGCACACGACGAGCGATACATCGCCGATGCGATCGGCCAGCGCGTCCATGTAGAACGGCAGATCCGGCGAACCGCTTTCTTCCGACGCTTCGATCACCACCACCGCGCGCGCGTGCGGGATGTTCTGCTCTTTCAGCGCCAACAATGCCGCCAGCGCGCCAAACATCGCATAGCCATCATCAGCGCCGCCGCGTCCATAAAGCTTGTCGCCTTCAAGCACGGGAATCCACGGCCCTTTGCCCTCAGCCCAACCCGACATCTCCGGCTGCTTATCGAGGTGGCCGTAGAGCATAACGGTATCGGTGTTCTTCGCGCCCGGCACTTCAATCAGAATAAGTGGCGTACGCCCCGGCAAGCGCTCGATGCTGAGCGTGGCCCCGAGCGCCTCCAGCTTGGTCTCGGCCCACTTTACCAGGAGCTGAAGCGCTTCTTCCATGTAGCCGTGTTTTTCCCAATCGGGATCGAAAGACGGCGATTTGTTTGGGATCGCAATGTACTCGGCCAGCTTCGGCACGATCTCGTCATTCCAAATCTCGTCGGTGAACTTGCGCAGCTGGGCTTGGGCGATCTCGGCCATGGAAGCGGCTCCTTTGCCGGCAACCTAGCGCGCAGGCGCACGCGTTTCTAGCGCGAACGTCCGCGCGCGCTGACCGGCCAGACATCGATCAGATCGCCGCCGCGGACGACATGATAGGCGTCGTAGAGGTTGACGGTGGGATCGCAGTGCGGCGCGGTCAGCGTCACGTGATCGCCAACGCGGAACTCATGCCCCATGGCAATCAACGCCGAGTGCTCGTCGCCCATGAAAAAGAACGCCGCATCCTTCGGCGCGCCATCGGCGATCTGCGGCGAGCCGCCATCGGTGGAGAGCGCCTTGAAGCCCGCATCCAACGTGCCCATCCCAGGCGCATTGGCGCTGATCACGTGCGCATCGATGAAGAGCGCGTTCTCAAACGGCGCAGCGCCGCCGGTGAGATCGCAATCGACGTATTGCTTGTCCATAAAGACGTAGGAGCCCGTTTGCCACTCGGTCAGCACGCCGAGCGCGGCGTCGATATGGTGGGTGCCGGTGCCGCCGCCGGTGACGACCTCGGGCTTCAGCCCAGCCGCCTCAAGTGCTGCGACAACGCTGCTGAGATACGCTGTGCGTTCTTCGATCGCCGCGCGGCGCTCTTCGTATTTCTCGATATGCTGCTGCGCACCGCAATAAAACTGCACGCCCGCGAACCGCAAGGACGGAGCCGCGGCGATCTGCTTTGCCAAAGTCACAGCAGCCTCCGCTGAGGACACGCCGGTGCGCCGAATGCCGGGATCGATATCGACGACCACCGGCAACGGCCGGCTCGCGTCTTTCATTGCCGCAGCGAGTGCGGCGACATTCTCAGAATTGTCCGCCACCACGCGCAGATCGCCGATGCGCTCGTGTAGCGCCGCCAGGCGGGTAATCGCCTGCGGCGTCACCACTGGCGACGTGATCAGGATCGCGTTGATCCCGCCGGCTGCAAGCGCCTCGGCCTCACCCATCTTGGCGCAGCACACGCCCACCGCCCCCGCCGCCATCTGGAGCCGGGCAATATCCACGCTCTTATGCGTCTTCGCGTGCGGGCGAAGCGCTACGCCATGCTGCCGCGCGAACGCCGCCATCGCATCGATGTTCCGTTGCAGCGGCTCGCGATCAATGACGAGCACGGGCGTATTCAACGCCGCGCGCGAGCCTTGCTGGCCGATCAAATGCCGGTGCAGATCAATGTCGCTCACGCGCCCTCCACGAACAAAGAAGCCAGATGCGCATTGGCGAACTTCGCGCTCGGATCGTGCGCTGCGCGCACAGTCTTGAAGCGCCCCGCATTCGGATAAAGCGCATCGACATCGGCCGCCGTCAACGTATGCCGCTTGGCCCAATGCGGTCGCCCGCCATGCGCACGCAGGATCGGCTCGACGCCCGCAAAGGAATCCCGCCACGGCATCTTCGCATATTGGTGCACCGAGATCGACAAGCAGGGCCCCGCGCTCATCGGCGAAAGCCAGATGTCGTCGGCGGCAATAGTGCGAAACTCGAACGGGAACGTCACCGGCAACTTGCGCGACTTGATCCACGCAATCGCCTCGCGCAGCGCCGGCCAACCGGCGGGCCGCGGCATTTCGTATTCCATCTCCTCGAACCGCACCGTGCGGTCGGAGGGAAAAATCTGATACGCTGGCCCCACGCGCCGCTGACGTATGCCGGGGCGCACGATCAGCTTCTGCAGGGAGGGCGTCAGCATCGGGGCCGCCGCGCACAGATCGCAAATGACACGAAAGGCGCGGTCATCCATGTCGTTGAGCTGCTTCATCGGCCCTTCGGACGGCGCCGGATTGAGCGTTTTCACGATCGCCTGATCGCCGTACGGAAACACGAAGAACTCGGCATGGCGATTGCTCGCCACCATCTCGTCCCAGCGCTCGGCAACCGCATCGATGTGATGCGACTCGATTTTCTCTTCGAGATGATAAGCCGGGATCACATCGATCTCGATGCGCGTGGCGACGCCCAGCAACCCCAGCGACAAGCGCGCCGCCTGAAACAGCTCAGCGTTCTCGCTTTCGCTGCAGGTGACAACCGAGCCGTCCGCCAGCATCAATCGGAAAGCGCGCGCCGTCGTGGATAGTGAGCCCAGCGCCGCGCCCGTTCCGTGCGTGCCTGTCGCGATCGCACCGGCCAGCGCTTGCGGGTTCACGTCGCCCTGATTGATCAGCGACACGCCCTCTTCCCATAGCGCGGCCGTGAGCTTCGCCAGGCTCCAGCCCGCGGGCGCCCACACGCGCGACTTATCCGCATTGAAGGCGATCTCGCCCTCAAGCTCGGACAGATTGATCAGCGTGCCGGTGGTCTCGCAGAGCGGCATGAACGAATGCCCTGCGCCCACAACGCGCAGCTTCGCCGACTGCGCGACAATGGCCGCAAGCTCCGCCTCAGTCCGCGGCCGCGCGATCTCCGCCGGCCGCGCCCGCACACTCCCCGACCAATTCGACCAAACCGCCATGCGAACTCCGTTGGCAGCTTGTCGAACGTGTGACGCGACTGGTGTCAAGTCGAGCGTGGCGTAAGCCATCCGAAGCTGCGCCGTGGCACGCCCAGTCCTCCTACGCCAAGGCTTCGGAGGACATCCTAAGCTTCGCTGCGCGCAGCGTAGTATGGAGCGGGCGGGGGGAATCGAACCCCCGACATTCAGCTTGGGAATCGATACAGAGCGATATTCACAGGTTGCTACAAGTGACCAGAACTTGCGCTTTCCCCTGTAAACAAAGCGTTTTGCTTGTCTCGTGATTTTGCGGGCTGTAGCGTCTTTTCGCTTGCGGTGCCGACCAGGTGCCGACCACGTAGGACGCTGAAGCCGAATGCCGGTCGCCTTGCTCACCAAACGCGGTGTCGCTTCACTGCCCCCCATTGTGAAGCGAACGATCTTCTATGATCGAAATCTGCCAGGCTTCGGACTACGAACCTCGCCAGCGTCCAAACGTACCCCCGCACCCTCTTCGTCCTGGATTGTCGAGTACCGCGTCGGCGGCGGCCGCTCCGCGCAGAAGCGACGAATTGTCATCGGCGATGCGACGAAGCTCGACCCCGACGCGGCGAGGCGCGAGGCAAAGGTCCTACTTGCACGCGTCGAACTTGGATCTGATCCGGCTGCGGATCGCGAACGTTCAAGGCGTGCTGAGCGCGTCAGCGACTTGGTCGAAGCATATATACGCGACCACGTAGCCATAAAGCGCAAGGCGACCACAGCGCGAAACCTGCGAAGCTTGGCGAAGCGCCATCTCCCCGCTACCATCATGAGCCGCAAGATAGACGCCTTGCATCGCGCCGATGTAGCACGAATGCATCCAAAGATTGGCGAGCGACAGCCAGAAATCGCCAATCGTGCAATGCAGACGCTACGGGCCGCGTTCAACTGGGGGATCAAGCATGGCTTGGTCGATGAGAACCTCCGCAACCCGTGCACCCTTATAGAGCCATTCAGGGAGAGAGGGCGCGAGCGTTACCTCACGTCCCAGGAGTTTGCGCGCCTTGGCGACGCACTTCGCCTCGCTGAGACCACAGGGATTCCATGGAGCCCCGATCCCGCAAAAAAGACGAAGCACGCGCCCAAGGCGGCCAATCGCTTGGTTGTCATCGACAAATGGTCGATTGCCGCCATTCGTCTCTTGATCTTCACCGGATGCCGGATGCGCGAGATTCTTAACTTGCGTTGGCGCGAGGTCGATCTAGAGCGCGGAGTTCTTTTTCTGCCGGACTCCAAAACCGGCCGGAAGACGGTGATCTTGGCGTCTGCGGCCGTAGAACTTTTGCGCTCGCTAGAGCGTGCCGGTGACTACGTTATACTCGGAGCGGACCCCAGAGCGCCTCGTTCGGACCTCAATCGCCCTTGGGCGCGCGTTCGGAAATACGCCAGGATCGACGACGTTCGCCTTCATGACCTAAGGCATACGTTCGCGAGCGTCGGAGCGGGCAGCGGGCTTGGCTTACCGATCATCGGGAAACTCTTGGGGCACGCCAGCATAGCAACCACCCAACGCTATGCTCACTTAGCGGACGATCCGGTCAGGCGCGGCGCGGATATTATCGCCGCAAAAATTCAAGTGGCGCTGAAAGGCTAAACGATCGGCGCGCCTCATCAGCCACCTCGGCGACTGATGCCAGACACGCAATCGGCACGCCATTATTGTCCGTATTCACGCGTTGAGCCGTGCAGCCGCTTCTCTGCCCATTCATCGAGCACGTGCTCGATGTAGCGCACCAAACGTGGCCCGTACTTGACGAACGGAGGGCCTTCGCCCGTCACGCGCCAACGATTGAGCGTGTGCTTTGAAATCTTCAAACGCGCGGCTGCGTCTTCGACGGTCAACAAAACTTCCGACATGATGCTCTCCTTTCATCTCGCGCGTCAGGCTTAAAGTCTCGCGCGATTGCTCAATGAAAGATCCGCTTATCCACAACGAACAAATCCATTCTGCCATGTGATGAAAACATCAATCGAAGTCGAAAAGAGCGCCGCGTCTCAACGCGTTTCCGCGTGTTCCCGCGACTTATCGTTGGCGTCCAACGATCGTCAGCGATGGCCCTTAATCGCCCTCAATGTCCCACCGCCATAATTCGCATGCCAGGCGACTAAATTCGTCGTCATGCCTGACACGCCGATTGTCAGGGCTTGTCGCGATCACGCGCGCCGCGTCGCAGAAACGCGTCGAGATCGGCTGGGAAATAGAAAACGAGGCGGCTGCCTCGACGTGTCCAAGGCGGCCCGATCTTCTTGGCGCGCCAACTCTTCAAGGTGCTTACCGCGACGCCGAGATAGGTTGCCGCCTCGTGTGGCGAGAGGATCACCGGACGTTCGATCGACGCGGCCTTGATCCGCTTCGCCTTCGCGCGCAGCGGCGCGGCGGCCTTGGCTGGCGTCCGCGCTCGTTGCTCGGACGCTTCGAACAAGTTCAGTTGGCCCGGATCGCCGCGCGGCTTGCGCACGCGCGATCCGCGCTTGCGTGAGGCCATGCGAACGGCTCCTCAAGACGGCGCCGGCCATCAAACCAGCCCGCCCGAGCGTGTCCACGCATTGCAACTCACGATGGAATCCAATAATTCCTCATCCGCGCAAGCGTCGCTTGATCGTGCCGGTGTTCCAAGGAGCGGAGGCCGGTTAGCCGCAATAGGTCGCGATAGGCGGAGAAGGTGAAACTCTCATGCGCCCCGTCGAAATCATCAGGAAACGAAATCGCGGCCTCCTTGCGCCACACGATGAGCTTGTAGGCCGCGCCCAAAACGGTCACCGCAGGCGTGTTGATAATCGCGTTGGCCACCCTGCCCTGCGCCTCGTGCAGCGCCTCTGCGCGTGCGCACGCTGCCTCCGCGGCCGCGCTGCGTTTTCCATCAGACCGGTGCCCCGCAATCAGCAAGGCGTCGGCTTCATCTTCCGCCCGCAGAATTGCTTCATCGAAACGCCGATGTTCGGCAATCAGACGCGCTAGGGCCCTATCCTGATCTCCGCCCCGACCCGCCGCTGTGGTTGCCCCCAACGTGACTGCTTCCACCAGATTCCGACGGGTGAGGTGCGTCATGGAAATATCCAGCACAGCGGATCGACCAGGCGCCTTGCGACGCGCTCGATCACCCGATGTTAGAGAATCGACTACGATACAAAGGTATCATCGGGCCCTGTGACCGTCAATCCCTTTGGATCACTATAATACTTATGGATCACGCATGATTACGGCAGCGCAAATCCGAGCGGGAAGAGCACTCGTTCGATGGACGCAGGAAGAACTGGCGGAAGCAGCAAACATTTCCGTCCCCACGTTGAAGCGTTGGGAGGGCTCTGAAGGCGTGCCTGCGGCCGAGCCGAATAATCTCGCAGCCGCACGACGCGCGCTTGAGAAAGCGGGGGTCGTGTTCATCGACGAAAATGGCGGCGGCGCAGGCGTGCGATTGAAGAAGAAGAGATAACGCGCCCGGCGCAACTACTCTTCAATCCCATGAACGGACTCTTCACTCGGACGCTGCAAAGCAGACGTCAGCGCGCGCCCACGCGCATTTCGGCACTGATCCCTCTTTAGCCGCAAAGCCTCCTATGCAAAAAGAGCCTTGTGCCTTTTTCGCGCCTGGCGGGAGCAAATGAAAGAGCCAGATCAGGCGGCGCGCGGACTTGCGACCCGTCTCACCGGGATTGGGACGTCTGCGCTTGCCGTGCTGGGGCTCCTCGGTCTCAGCGAGGACTTGGTTCGCTTTCGCGATTTCTTCTCCGGCTTCCTCGATCGTCTTGCGGAAGCCAGGCGATGGCTTTTCGACTGGTTGCCGTTCGACGTCAGCGACGGCCTGCAGAACTACTTGATCGTGCACGTGGCGCTCACACTCTTTGTCGCGCGGCTCTTCCTTGCAACGTCTAGCCTCGCGCGTGAAGCTGCAAGCAACCCCGCGAGTTACAAAGGTTGGGGTGCACAATTGGAGCAATCGTATCTGCGCATTCTCCGTACGCGCGCGGCGGTGTTCCGAATTCTTGTAGTTGCGCTGCTCGTTCTGCTCATTCCTGTCATCCTAGTTATTGGCTCCCGCTCCCCAGTTTACTCGTATGGCGAGGCAACCACACTTCGTCTGCTGGCCATAACTTACGGCTCGATGTTCATTGTTGGAGGCCTCGGCGTGGCCTTCGGCATACGCGGCGGCATCGGAGCCGTGACGCGCTGGTTGTTCACCTACAGCGCTTACACTTCTCTCGGATTCCTGGCGTTGATCATTCTGTTTGGCGAAATACGAGATTTCGCGGCGATCCTCTTTGGCTAAAGTGCTCGACGTTAGGTCGCGGCTCGCCCGATGTGCGAACGCATCCCATGCGCGGAGCAAACGTCGAGGCGTTATTCACCCAAACGGAATTCTGGCTCGCAACGTCTCTGCTATGCGACCACTATCCCAGCAACAGCCCTTCCCGCTTTCGCGCCCTAAAACGGGCGTACGAGATCGCGCCCGATGCTCAGCAAACCGAGCACCGGGAGCTTTCGCGCCTTCAGGCGATGACGTCCGTTACCCAATTCGCGCCGACAGTCTTGCCGCCCCCTTCTCGATGCCAACCGGCTTCTTGAGATCGACGTTGATCTTGATCTGATCGCTTCTCGTCGCTGCGTTCAGCGCGTGATGGTCAGTGACAGTGCGTTGCCTGCATCTCAGGTGGCTTCATCAATCCGTCGAATGAGACGATCCTGCTTCACGCCATCGATCGCGTACGCGTCGCGCAGGCCTGGTTCGGCAATCTCTCCATTGCGGCCATCTGACCATCATCACGATGAACGGCGCCGTGTCGTTCCGTTATCTGCGCGACCCGCAGCAAGTGCGGCGTGAAATTGAGAACCGCCATCACGATGAACGGGACTGATCGTCCCGTTCATCGCATTGACGCGAACACTAGCCCTTCGTTGGCTTCTCGCCACCGTCGAGCTGCTCGCCATAGTCCAGTTTGCGCATGGCGATGTCTTCCTCGGCGTTCTGCTGGGCCAGGTTTACCTGGTTTTTAACGCTCTTTTGTAAATTGGCCGCGAACTCGCGCACCGGCTCGCGCGGGTCGGTCAGCCAGTCGGTCAGATTGGATTGTTCGGCCTCAAGCGCGTCCCGATGGCCGAACTCGCCGTGCATGACGCCGGTGGCGCCGAGGGCGATCCGCACGCCACGTAAAAACTCATCCCCCGCAGGCAGTACGGCGACAAGTTCCTTCAGCACGGTGAACGCGACGAGCGCGCCGTCGTAGTTTGACATAACGTCGATGACGAAATCCTGCGCGCCGCGATCATTCGATCGCGCGTACGCGATCAGTTGCGCGACGACATCCGCAGGCGGATCTGGAAAGGCATTCGAGACGACGCGCGCGCTCTTGAACTGGCCGAGATGCGGGTCCTCGCGGTGCCACTCAAGGGCTTTCGGTAGCAGAAGCGGGCCCGCGGCCGCCAGCTTGGTGTGGAGGCGGGTGAAATCGTGTGGCACCGCGTCGTAGCGATCATCCGCCAGCGCACCCTCTTCTTCCGCACGTTCACGGCGGATGCGCTCGCCAAACACGTCGATCACCTGCTCGACGTGGCCGTCGCCCAACTCGGCGAGGACCGCTTCGGCGCGGAAGTCGATCTCCCGCACGCGTACGAATGCATCGAACATAATCTCGCGGCGATCGTCATCGAGCACGGCGAACAAGCCCGAACGCGTGCCGCTCAGCCACAGCGGGTCCGTCCATGGAATGCCCCGCTTGCTCAAGAAGCCGATGGCTTTGCCGACGATGTCGAGCGTCAGCGCCGTGCCAAAGCCGTCGGGGCGACGGCACACGCCTTCGTAGGCGCGAAACACTGCGCGGGCGTCGTTTTCTTGGAGCGCCTTCGTCATTGCCTTCTGCAGGAGGCCAGGCTCCGGCGGCTCAGCGTCACGGAGGAATTGTGCAACACCACTGAGATCGCCGTTGGCGTTGATGGCGCTTTCCATCCAGCGCGCGGCGGCAGTCCGGTCGCTGGCGTGCAGGCCGCGGAGAAGTCCGGGCGTGAACTGTTGCAACGGGCGGCCGCAGCTGCGCTCCAGCCAGGTGGCCGCGATCACGGACGATTTGGCGCCGATATCGGCGACGAAAGGGCCGAGGTACATGAACATCGCGAGGTCGTCGGATTCGATTTCGGCGTAACCGTCGAGGCGCGCGAACCATGTGTCCGCCGTGGCCTCCGTCACCTGCGTGAGGAGTTCGGCGACGCGCGCCTTCCGAAACGCCTCCTTGGCGTTGAAGTCAACCTTCTCCTCCGGTTCGTCCCATTCGTAGTCGAACACGCTCTCGAAACCGACCAGCGTCTTGAAGATCACGTAGTCGGGCAACGCGTTGTAACGCGCCCGGAGCGCGAGCGCGGCGGCCAGAACGGCGTCGCGCGCGGCCTCGACGCCCTCGCTTTTGAGGGCGTCGGGCGGCATTTGCCCGGCACGCCGATAGTGGAAGTAGGCGTCGTGCTCGACCTTCTCGCGCAGAAGGTCGTCGAGCGCGCCGACATTCTCCGCCAGGAACGTCAAGAGATCGGCGGTGTCATTGAAGACGCGAACGAGCAACGCGTCTGAATGATTATGCCGCGGCAGCTGCGCGGCGGTCTTCAGTCCCATGTACGCGCGCCGCCGGTCGGTGACGTTCTTCGCCGACAGCAAGAAGTCGCGGAGCAGCGCGATGGCGCGGGTCCGTAGCGCGTCAAGGCGGGTCGACGACGCCACCGCACCAGTTTCCCAGGTCACGGTGCGCGATGTCGCCGTGATACCGTTGGCCTCAGTGTCGAGGCAACGCTTGGCGACTTCGATAATCAGCGGCGCGAGGTCGACGCGTTGCTCGCCTTGGATGTGCTCGACGGCATCGAGCAGGATTTCCTGCACGGCGGGGCCGTACTGACGCCAGACCGCGAGCGAATGCTGCGCGAGGGAGCCGACGGCTTCGATGACCTTCGTTCTCTCCTCGCCGCCTTGAAAGATGGCGAAGAGATCAGCGTAGCATTGGAAGCTATCGGCGGGTTCGACGTAGCGGATTTCGCCGAGCACTTTCAGAATTTTCCCGAGGACGTCGCCGGCGCTGTGCCCGGTCATCCGCCCGATCGGCGTCTCCATTGGCACCACCGGCGCGGTCGCTGCGTTGCGCGCGGCATCGAGCATTGCCGCCCGGATGGTGGGGGCCGCTGACGCGACGTCGTCGATGATCGGCAGTACCACCGTCGTGTAGTTTTCGATGAGGTCGACGCGCACGTTATTGTCGCTGGCACCACTGATCGCCGCGAGCACGTCGCTCTCGGCAAGTCGCTGGCCACTGGCGACTTGCTCGAAGTCGTTCAACACCTGCTGGAACTCATTGCCCGCTGGCAGCAGATATTTGCGCTGGATATCGCGCATCCGCTCCCTGATCCTCGCCATGCTCTTCGCGCCGACGCCGCTGAGCTTCGGACTTTTGTAGATCGTGTCATGCGCGGTCTCGGACCACGCGTGATCGAGGATCGTTTGCACCTGCACCTCGCAGGCCAACCCGGCGAAGCGCCGGTACTCGGGCAATCCGGCGCGCTCCGCCTTCAGCCGGACCACGTAGTTGCGGCCGATGAAGAGCGAGTCGCCCGCTCCGGCGGCGTCGCGCGGGTAATGGAATTTCGTGCGGTCCCAGTCGACGTCGAAGTTGCTGACGATGATTTGCGCTTGGTCGAGCCGATCGATGTCGCTGTTGGCGTAGACGACGATACGCGCGCCCGCGAGGTCCTTGACGACGTCCTCGATCTTATCGGTCGCGCCGCCCAGCTTCTTCGCGACCTCGTCTGGCTTCTTCGCGCGCTTTTGCAGAGGCTGATAACGAACGGCACCGCTATCGATGAGTGACGCCTCGATTATGGAAGCGACGACATCGGCGAACTCTTTATACAGGCTGCGCCCGCTCTGGACATATTCTTCGAAGGTCATTGTCGTCCGGCCCTGCGCCGTTCCTGATAGTCGCGTTCGTGCGCTCGAGGAAGCGTCCGCTATCGCGGCCTCGGCGTGATTGCCAACTTCTGAAAATGCCCCACTAGAGGCGCCAGCAATGCTCATACGTCATCGCCTCCACACTGGTTTCGCCTAGCCCTGTGGTCGACGCCGCCGGCAGGCGCGTCGACTTTTTGTTAGGCGCCCCGCGGCCCGACGCCTTCCAATCGTCCATCGCGCGCAGCGTGGGGCAAGGGTCGCGGCATCTGCGCGGCGCGGAACGCGCTCGCCCTTGCCGCACGCGAGCACGCTGGCATCACCGCCCAAGGTCGAGGCCACGCACCGTCGACTTGACCAATTGATGGCCCTGCATCTCTTGGGTGGGCGTTCTGCCCGGCATTGCCTTGAACGCCACCTCATCGCCAGCCTTGATGTCGCTGCCGCGTCCGAGCTTGTGCACCATCACATCTCGCCCACGCTCCAACACCGCCGCTCGCCCAGCGAACAGCTCCTTCACCTCGCGGACACGCCAGGTCTCGCCCTCTTGCGCCAAATCGCGCCCGCCGCCGCGCGCGCGATCGTCGCCCTCACGCTCCAACTCTGCTCGCCGCAGCTCTTCGCGCGCGCCGTCACGGAAGTAGAACTTCCCGCTCGGGCTGCGCGCGCCATAGCCGTTGGCTTCGAGAACGCGAGCGCGTTCAATCAGCGCCTGCGTCACCTCCGGACAATCGGGCAATCGCATCGGCTCCCCGCGCGCCTGGCGGTCAAGCTCACGATCAAGCTCGGTCTCGGCCGGCACCTGCACTTGCGCATCGAGGCCATGAAACGACAGCCGCTCAACCGTCGCCCGCTTGCCTTCCGGCGCCAGCGCTGCCCATGACCCGCGCTGCAGATCTGAGATGCGCTCCATCGACGTGTTGAGAAGCACCCGCCCTTGCTCTGGCGTCTCGACCACCAGCAAGGCGCGATCGGGCGCCTCGCCACGCGGCCCAAGCTCCATCACCTTGCCGGCGATCCGCCCCATGCGCGGCTCATAGAGCCGCGCGCGCGCCAGCTCGCGCCGGACATCGAGAACTTTCGTCGCCTCCAGGCGCTCTTTCCAATCGCGCTCAAACCGCAGCACGTTGCGCCGCACCTCTTTGGCCAAGCCAATCCGCGCCAGTTCCTGCGCACGCCCCTTCATTGCGTTGGCGAACGCAACGTCGCGCTCACGTCCCAAAGATTGCACCAGCACCTCGTGCTTTTGCCCGAGCTCCTGCTCGATTCCTCGGTCCAACCGGTTAAACCCGCGCCCCTCCACCTCACGCTCCAGCCGCAAGCGTTCATCGGCGATCGAGCGTTCGCCTAATCGCTCAGTCGCCACATCGCGCGCCGCCTCTCTCAGCCCATGCGAGACGTATTCACGCGGCAGCACGAGTTCGACGCCATCACACCGGACCCCGCGCAAAATGACGTGGGCATGTGGGTTGTCGGTGTTGTGATGATCGACCGCCATCCAGTCGAGACGGACGCCCAAATCACGCTCCATCCGGTCCATCACCGCGCGGGTGAAGCTCTTCAGATCGCCGTCCTCGCCAATCAGCCGCGCCCCGCTCTCGGGCGCCAGCATCAGCCGGAAATGCCGTTTGTCCTCAATCGCCCAATCCTGCAGCCGCTCGCGCGGCGCCACGAGCTCATCATCTGTTCGATCATAGAAGCAGCCGCGCTCGCCCTCGCGCGCGGCGCCGTCCCGTTCAAGATACGCCGCATGCGCCAAGAGCTTGCCGCCACCACCGCCGCCGCCAGCGCCCGGCGCGTGCTTGCGGAAGCTAACCTTCGCCACGACGCGCTGACGATTGTCGCTCGCCAGCGGCCGCAGCGCACGCCCGCTCGAAAGACCCGCGCTTACCTTGCGTCCCTGCAGCGCCTTGGTGAGACATGCGCCCAGCGCCCCGCTTGTCGCGCGCCCGGTCTTGCCGCCGCGCGCAAACCCAAAGCGTCCGCGCAGATCGTCCTCGTTCAATGCGCGCGATGCGCCTTGCCGCAGAGATGAAAATACATCGGTCATGTGCCGCGATTTTCTTCGCTTCATGCGGCGCCAACAAACTTGCTTGCACGCCATCCAACTTGCCGAAAGTATAGCAAAACCAACGATCAAAACCAATAAAATTCGCTCTTTATCTTGCTGTAGTCGTTTGGTTTTGCGATGATAATTTTGTTGTACAAGACAATACTTGAAGCGACAAAGCATGCGCAGGCGCGATCACTTGCGGCAACACGGGTTTGAAGGTCAGCGCGCCAGAAAACTTGTGCCGCGCGGTGTCCGCCGACTTTTTCCGAGGCGGCGAACGTGACCTGGCTCACGCATCTGCGCACGATCGTGGTAGCTGCTATCGCCTTCACGCTCTGCTGCGGATTGGTCACCCAGATGCTGGCGCGGGCGCTTAGCTATGCATCTGAACTCGGACCCGGCTTAGTCGATCTGGGTGGCTTCCGCCTTTATGGGCCGTTCTCTTTCCTCGTATGGACGTTTGCATGGGCGCCGATTGCTCCCACACTGTTCGCGCTGGCGCTTTGCATCGCCCTCGTCTGCGCATTGGCCGCCTATGCGGTGGCAATTGTCTTCGCCAAGCTTGAGCCGATTGCGCTCGCCGAGCCCTCGCCATGGCGCGATCTCGCATCCTGGCGCGAGATCGGACATTACGGGCTATTGCAGGACGAGGGATTGGCGCTGGGCGCCGTGCGTCGTCAGCCTTTGGCTAATCACCGAACCGTGCGCAGTGAGGCGAGCGCCTGTGTGTTCGTCGGTAAACCCGAACACACCGAAGATGCTGTGTTGGCGGCGTTGGCCTCCTGGCGTGGGACGCTGGTGCTTGTCGATGCGCGCGGGCGCCTGGCTGAGAAGCTTGGTCGAGAGGACGTCTTTCGGTTCGCCCCTGGCCGCAGTGACGCGCTCTCGTTCAATCCCCTGCTCGCCATTCGCGGCGGCCTGCATGCCTGGGATGACGCGCGGCGGCTGGCTGCCGCGCTGCTGACCAATACGTACGCCACGGCAGAAACCAGCATCGACGCCTTTGCGCTATTTATGCTCGATCAGCTTTTCTGCGCGCCGGTTGAAGCACGCACGCTCGTGGGCTTGCGGCGCCGCCTGATCGATGCCGCCGCGCTCGTCGCCGAGCTCTGCCGCCGCTGGACGCCAGAGCCCGGAGCCGACGCCGCGCCGGCATTTTGGGAAATGGTGCGCGTGGCCAGGGCGCAGCGTTCCGAACCCGAGTCAGCGCTGGCCGACTTCGCCCGCGTCGACCAAGCCCTGGCGGCCTTCGCCGACCCCCGGCTCGCTCACGCGACCGACACGCACCAGCTCAATCTGGCTCAGTTCATCGCAGCGCCAACGCCGCAAACTTTGGCGCTCTCCATGGAGAGCGTCGGTCCGCCCGCCCCATCTCTCATTCAGGCATTGTTGGCACAGCTTGCGGCGCATCACGACGGCGCAGACCGCGCCCAGTCCCTGATGGTGGCTATCGACGCGGACGCCGCGCGGCTTCTGGCCGAGCTTGGCGCCCGGTTGCCGCTCGGCCCCAACACGAGGGTGCTCCTGCAGACGGCCGACATCGACCACGCCAAGCGTTTGTTCGGGGCCGGCCAGTTTGCGAGCCCGATCGTGGCCATCGGCCCTCAGGCCGACGCGAGCGCGGAGAGCTTGAGCCAACGCGCCGGCCGGTGCGTCGTCTTTGCACCGCTGCCCAATGCTGTCCGACGCTGGCGTGGGATTTTTCCCATCTGGGTCAAACAAGAGGTGGACCGGCTGCCGGCGAACGCGTTGACGGCCGCCCTGCCTTCGGAGGCGTTTCTGATCGCCCCGGATCAAAAGCCGGTCCGCATGCGGGTTCTGATCGGCGGCGGTGCGGCCCGCTTCGTCACTGCTTCTGCACCCGCTTCTCACGATTGGACAGCGCCGCCCGTTGATGCGCCACAGCAGTCGCAAACCCCGCAGACGACCACCTCTGTCGCTGCGCCTGGCCCAGCGGCGACAAAACTTCGCCGCGTGCTCACACGCGCGGCCGCCAAGCCCGGCAGCAAGGGAGCGCCCGCAAAATGAGTGTCAAACGCCAACTCACGCTGCATTTGGACGCCGATGTCGCCGCAGCGATCGAAATCGAAGGCAAACGCCGCGGCCTCAACCTCTCGCGCGCCGCCAACGATACGCTCCGGCGCGCCCTGATCGACGAGACAGACCAGGCGCTCGCCGACACCATCAAAACGCGCCTCGACCGGCTCGATAAGCGTGATCATGCGCGGGCGCGCGAGTTGGCGCTGCTCAAGGAAGCCGTGCTGCTGTTTGTACGGGTGTGGTTTGAATATGCCGGTCCACTCGATGACGACGATCCGGACGCCAGCGCCAATGCGGAGATTCGGTTTCAGGGCTTTCTGCAGATGTTGTCGGACCAGACAGGCGTGTGAGCCGTTTGCCATCGTGGACACGCCCATTGCCTCAAGGCACGAGAAATGAGCGGCAAAAATGGGGCGTTGCTTGGAGCGAACCCATTCAGTTCGACTTCTGCAAAAGCTCGCTGCTCTTGACCACACGCCGCTGACCGTCGGGCCCCGTCATGTGAAACTTAAATTCCCGATCTTGGAACACATTGCTTGCAAGATCGCGCAGGATCTCCTCCTGCGCGCCGAACGGGGCGATCAGTTCTATCAGCCACGCTTCGCCGCCTGTCACGCGCCACTCGTGCGCCGCAAGCTTATGGGCGCCACCTTCAAGCCGCGCCGCTGTCTCTGGTGACACGTACGCCCAAAGTGCGCAGGCCGCCGGCGTCGGCGTGGCGCCTTCTATCTTTGGCGCCGGCCCGTAGAAGAGGCGGAACTGCTCAAGCATGATCGCCGGCATCACAAACCACTCAAGGTCGGCGAGGAACATCTGTTTGTGCAGCGGCGACTGTGTGAGCAGCCACACCATCTCACCCAGAATCTGCGAGACAGTCTTCGGTTGAAACGGCGTCGTCTGCGGCGGCGGCTGGTCCGTGGTGCTCATCGACTTAGTCTAAGCCAATTCGAGTCGGCTGACACGCTTATCGCGCCACGCCGAAGGTAGCGTCAGCTGCTCTGAGCCGACCCCGTCCGATCGTGACAAGCGCGCTTCCCCGCCTCCATCGGCGCTCAGAGCCGCCTTGGCTTGAACCAGCAGATCAAGCTGGCGCGAGATGGAGGCGTCCGGCGGCAATGCCTCACCCTTGATGGAGGCGGAACCGAGCCGATCCACGATCGATTGCGGCGCCAGGCGCTCCATTAGTGTCGTGAGATTAGCGGCCTCGATGTGAGAAGGCTTGCTGACGTCTGCCCCGCTCCACCAGCGGCGTATCTGACGACGCGGGCCGGCGTCGATGTTGAATTCCTCGCCGTCGACGACCGAAAGGCCATAACCGGTTCGGGCGGGACTGAAGGATACAAGCGTGTCATCGCCGCTTTCCTCCGCTGTCATCTTTGCGCCGAGGGCCTTCGGAAATGCCTGTTCGGTCGGCGGGTCGTAATCGACGCTCGCGATGGTCAATGGCCGCGACGCGACTTGCTGCGGCGCCCCCTCGCCTGAGGCTGTGTCTTGCATAAGGATTCGCCGCACATCCGCGTTGAGCGCCCAAGGCCCGGCAGTCGTAACCACAGGTTCGTCCGACGCCGCATACGGCGCTGAGCGCACGCCTTCATCAACATCGTTTGAGTTCCAGGCTAGCCACAGTCCGGACTGCGCCCCCAGCGACAGGGTGTGCGCCGCCGCGAGCCCACTTGCGAGTTCCACCTCTAACTCACCGGCACCGCCATCGCGCGTCGAGGACGTGAGGGCGAGCGAGCGCATACCAATCTCCGTTAGGCTTCGCAGCTCTTCGCCTTGCGACACGCCGTCTTGATTGGCGTCCGTCCACAGTAGGAATTGGTCGAAACGCGCGTCGGCGGCGGTGAGCGCGCGATCACCATCACTGTCAAACGCTACAAGTTCGTCCGAGCCCACAAGGCCATTCGCACGATCGCGGACGAATGATAATTCCGAGAGATCCGAGACGCGTCCGTCGCCGTCGCGGTCCAGGACTAGTATGGCGTCCTGCCCGCCCACCCACTCGAGCCTATCGATCCAGCCGTCCGCATCGAGATCGCGCCAGGCGCCGGAGTCTTGCGCGGCGACACGCTCAACGCCGTCGCCGTCAATATCCACAATCACGGCCGCAAGCTCGCCGGCCGACGCGTTCGGCATCGCGCCGCCTAGGGATTGCCGCGCTTGCTCAAGGTCAGCCTCGGATCCACGGCGCTGCACGATTGGGGAAAGCGGCTCTTGTCCGTCGCGCGCGTCGGCTTGCTCGAAAAGCAAGTCTTGCGCCGAAGCCAGCTCTCCGAGCCCAACGCGTGTGAGGGGGACGTCAGAGCGTCCGTCCGCCGCCACGGCGCGGCCGAACTCCCCGTCGCTTGGCACGGCGCTCCACTCGGGGCGCCAGCCGCCGCTGGCAACGCCCCCGACATGCGCGAGCCGCATCGCCAGGGCAACATCATACGCCGTGCCGGTCTCGCCATTCGCCCAACTGAACACGGTCGTGTTGAGAGCGACACTTTCGCTGGTGTCCGCCTGGCTAAACCCAGTTGGCGCCCCAGCGAATGAAAGTTCGGCGATACCGGCGTCCGACAACGTCATCAGTTCCGCGCCCATGCCGCGGCCGTTCTGATTCACATCACGCCAGATTCGGAAATCGCCCCAGCGCTCGTCCTTGGCGTTAAACACGCCGTCACTGTTTGAATCGTAGGCGCGCAGTCCTTCAAGGTCAGTGACGGCGCCCTCAAGATCGTTGACGAACGAAATTTCCGAGGCGCGTGTTATCTTCCCGTTCCCATCACGGTCCAGGGCCAAGATTCCGTCCTGGCCATCGACCCAGCCCACGCGCATCAATGGCGCGTTCCGATCATCTCCCCGCAACACCACTTGCGAAGCATCAATGCTCGTCAGATCGAGGCCATCCCCGCCGAGATCGAAGACAATTGGCTGAATCACGCCATTGATTGCCTCCTCTACGTTCCAATCGAGACTGAGCTTTTTGAGATCGATATCAGTCCCGCCGACGCGAATGAATTGCACCGTTTCGTGGACCGTCTGATATGGCGCGCCGCCCGCTTGCGTCACGAAATGAAAGATCGTTCCGCCATTGTGCACCCTGACGCGGTCAGCGACCTGATGGGCCTCCAGTGTTGGATCGATCAAGTCGCGAATGCCGATAAAGAGATCGCGCCCAACGATGGAGGTGATGACGTCTTGCGCCGCCACGGTGGGACCAAGCACCAACGTGTTTTCGCCACCGGTATCGTAAATGGTGTCTATGCCGTGCCCACGGTCGAACGCAAACTGGTCGTCTCCATTGGAGGTATAGATTACGTCGTCGCCTGCCCCGCCAACGACGAGATTGCCGCTCTGCTCGACCGTGCCGCTCGCTGCGCCACGGAGCGTGTCGGCGCCGCCATGACCCAAGAGCCAATCGCGGCCATTGACGCCGGTCAATGTGTTGGCGGCGTCGGTTCCGCTTGCCACCGAACTGATGGCGGCGACATCCACCGCACCAGCGCCCGCTATATCGATGAACCGGAACGCGGAAAAGCCGTAAACAATTTCCATTTCATCGGCCGTGCCACGTATGCCCACAGTCACGCCGCCGCTCGACGTCGCCCAGATATCCCCCCAATTTGTCAGATCGCCGAACACGATCGTATTGTCTTGCGTCGAGTTGATGATGCGATCGGCGCCATCGCCACGGTAGAACACGAAGGTGTTGGACCCGCCCATGCCGTTTAAAATGTCATTGCCGCCACCGCCGGTGACGACGTCGTCGCCAGGAGACATGAAGATGCTGTCCCCAACATCGCTGCCAACGACGTGCTCGATCTCGTGCGGATCCAAGTAAACATAGCCGCCGCCGACGAGGTAGGCGCTCGCAAAGTTTTGCGGACCCGTATCTCCGTAACCCAGATCCACAATCACGCCACGTCCAGCAGAATCAGGAATGACGTTGAGCTCCGAAAAGTCGAGCGTATCGAAGCCAGACCCACCCCAAGCTTCCTCCTCAACGCCGTTGCCCATATCAGCGCCGACGCCGGGCGACACGATGAGCCAATCATCCCCGCCCAATCCGCGGAGAATGTTGTTGGCGCTATCACCGCGCAGCGTGTCGGCGAAGGCCGAGCCTTCAAGGATCTCGAACTGGTAGAACTCATCGCCCTCAGCATCGCCGCCGAACTCTTCTCCGGTTGTCCAGTCTACCCAAACAGCTGAAGCGGAATCGCGGTAGCTTAGTATATCGACGCCCGCGCCGCCGTTGAGAAAGTCTGCGCCAGCACCGCCCTCAATCGTATCGTTGCCTCCAACACCGAAGAGATAGTCGCGACCTGCCAAGCCCTTAAGAATATTGGCGCCGCCATAGGCGTCGCCGCCGATATAGTCCCCAAAGCGCGAGCCTTCGATGTTCTCCACCAAAGTGAAGGTGTCGTCACCGGCGCCGGGATTACCCGTCATATCCGTGCGATAAACGCCGGCCTCCTCACCATTGAGGAACATCTCCCAGCTTTCCGACCATGAGGCGTCGCTCGGCGCAGCCCAATACCGATACGAGATCGTGTCGCTGCCATTGCCGCCATTGATCAAGTTGGCCCCACGCTCGGCGAAGAAGATGTCGTCGCCGTCTCCGCCATTCATGATATTGGCCGTGGAGCCAGAGGCGCCGCCGTCGAGACGATCGTTGCCCGCGCCGCCGTTCAGCGTGTCGACCCCTGCGCCACCATAGAGCCAGTCGTCGTCGCCTTCACCGTTCAGCGTGTCGTCGCCATCCCGCCCAAGCAATACATCGTTGCCGCCGCCGCCCCAAAGCTGGTCGGCGCCAGACACGCCGTCGAGCCAGTCATGGCCCACGCCGCCCCGAAGCGTGTCGTTCTGCAGCGAGCCGACGAAGATGTCGTCGCCGCCAGACTGATCGTCTAAAGTGACGGCGGTGTTTGGCGCGGTTTGCATGCGCGAGCGAAAGTCGCTTCCGCTTGTGAAACTCGTCGCGGTGAAATTGGCATCTATCCCACCGTCGGCTTGCAGGTTAGGTGCCGAGAAGAGCACGCCCTCTGCGGTGTCGACGCGACCGTCTCGGTTGGCGTCTCGATTCAGGAATAACTCGCCCTCCGCAATGGTGAGCGCAACGTCTTCATACGTAAGTGTTTCAGCTAGAAGGATACGGACACTATCTGATAGGCCCCGTAGGCCGTCATAGAAGTCGCTGGGTGCAACGCGGTGCAATTCAAGTTCCGCGGCCCGCTGCAACGTGATGATCCACGCCGCTGCGAATTGGGTCAGTTGCAATCCATCGATGATGGAATCCACGATCGCTTGGTTGGCGTTATAAAAAGTCAGGTCTGCGCCCGTGAGCGGCGCGTCTTCCTTTGAAAAGGCGCGCGCCATGAACGCTTCATTTGCGCCATAGAACGTCCGCTGAGCCTGAGTCAGCGCCTCGAACGGCTCCGCGATTAATTCCTCAATAGCCGCTCGGTTTCGAAGATAAAAGCCGTAATCCTCGGCGATCTGAAGATCGCCCATGATCTGCGTTACGCTCGTCACCTGGAGAGGATGACGTATCATGTTGTAGAGGGCGCGCTTCATGAAGATGTCGCCGCCAGCGATTTGCGTGGCAGGCAAGGCGTAGAGAATTCCCTTGTCGACGGCCTCGTCGGCGGAATTCACATTGAACTTTTCCGTTGCGTCGATGGCGCCGTTCTTGTTCGCGTCGTACTTGACCCACAATTGCGAACCGGTGTGTCCGTAGTAGTGGCTTGGGGAAAAAGCGTTTGAAACGCGCGCACCGTCTTCGCCATGCGTAACAACCGAGATAAGTCCATTCAGCGTATCGCGCGCAGCGAGTCCCATCGAGCGTACGAGGTCAACGCTGCCGCCGCCGGATTGAGTTACGGATCCGAGCGCATACTGGGCGCTTGGAATCTGGAGATATACTTCGGCGTTGGCAGTGGGAATGCGTGGCTTCTTGCGCCCAAACAGATTGCCTATGAGCGCGCCCAGTACGAAGCCGATCAACATGCCCACGCCAGGCGCGATCACATTGAGACCGAACCAGGTCGCCGCGTTGCCGCCTCCAAGCACGTTTGCCGCCGCAGTGCCGATGCCTCTACCCCAGCCAAGTCCTCCAGCAGCGGTCCCGAACGTCCACCCGCCAGCGGCCGTGCCGAGCGAAGACAGCACCACGGCGGCTTGGGTCTGCGGTTGAACGATGAGCGATCCGAGTTTAACGGCGAGGAACGAGGCTATCGCGCTGCCGAGAATGTTTGCGGCGCCGGATTCAGAGAACGGCACCTCAAAGAGGTCGCCGACCGCCTGAATGCTCTGCATCAGGTTTTGGCCGTTCGTGACGTTGGTCAGAGCAACTTCCAACATCGAGCCGGCGACGCTGCCGAAGACCCGACCGACATCGCCATCAAGACCCAGAGCATCGCCTAGTTCGATCGCTAGGAGACTGCTGACCGTTCCGACCGCGGCTCCCTGCAGTGCGGCACCCAAGTTTATGTTGAGTGTATTGACGTCCTGCCACGCGTCTCCCAACGCGGCGAGCAAATCTGGCGCTTGCGTTGCTGCGGCTTCTCCGATTGCTTGACCAAGTCTTGCACCGAGGGCCGAAAACAGGGCTCGTCCTGCAAGCGCAGCTAGTGGGTCGCCATCGGCAATGATCTGCCCCAACGTACTGCCGAGCAGATAGCCCAAAGATCGACCGTAGGCTCCATATTGGACGACTTGCACGAGTTCTTCGAAATTGGCCGGACGAAGCTGCCGGCCCGAAGCGAATGTAAGCTCGGCAAGGCGATAAAGGTCATCGTCAGTGGCGGGCTGAGAGCTGGTTGCCCAGCGTCGACCCGGATTTTGCTGTTCCCACAGTTGGTGTAGACTCGCTTCGTTCTCATGGGTGGCCCTTAGTCGCTCCCGGTACAGAGCGAGGTACGCTTGCGCATACGTTGCCGCATTCGTTGAGCCATTGATTTGCGCGCCAGTGGGGTCGGTGAAAGCATAGCCCATCTCTAACGCGGCCTGTGCTTCCATCACGACTGCAGGATTAAGCGACAATTCGAGCAATGAAGGAATTCGAAGCACCGAGAAACTGTGACTCTGACCATTGGCAAGAGTTACGGCGCGCCCGTTACCCGTTATGTCCACGCTATAGGTGTGGACATCGCCAAAATACATATGACCCAGCTCATGCGCGATCGTGAGTAAGCGCTGATTACGCGCCTCTGTCGTAGACGCGCCCACTAGCTGCACATCCATCCATCTGCCGTATGCATTCCATGAACCGGCATTATTTGGCCAATCCGCGTGGCGATTGAAATGGAACTCCACAAAGCCCTGCGACCGCATATTCAGTGCGGCGCTTGGCGGCAAACGGTTAAACAGATCGATGATGGTGTTAAGTTCGGTGGCAAGTGCGATCGGCGTTCCTGACACATGCCTGAAAATCGCAATCGTTTCAGGAATCGTGACCTGTAGACCGGCCGCATTGGTATAGGTTTGCGTCGGAAACGTGATGCGGTTGCCGGAGATTGTGTACTGGATTGGCATTACGATTCCTCGCAGTCAGCGTAACGTCCGCCAGCAGGCCAGAGCCCGCCGAGATATGCTCTCCGCATCCATTCACGGCAGCGGTTAGGGTCGCGCCCTTGTCCCAAGCGCGTAGCGAGTTCCAATTGCGCTTCGGGCAATCCGTATTCGCAATGCGCTTGGCCAGCCGCGAGCGTCTCATTGCAGCCTACGGGGAACGGAATTTGCGTCACGCCACGGCGAAACGGTTCAGCGCCGGCGGACGCTCTTTGAAGAGCGGCAAGACGGCGTTCATCTGGAACATCAGCAGACGACATCGCGTAACTGTAGGTAGCAATCTGGTCACCTTGATCGCTCCAGCAGGCCAGGTCCTCAATCGCGTAATGGCGGTTGACTGCAGCAATGTCGAGTTCGCGCGGGTTCGTGGCGGCTTCGATTGCACCGACGATCAGGTTCTGATGGTGAGTGAGTCCCTGCATTCGTTCGGTCGCACTGGCGCGCGTTTCCGCGAGGCGCCGCGAGTGTGCCGCCGCATACGTGCGGCCATACCAAACTTCCGGTCGTTCCCCTTCACAGTAACTTGATGAACTGAGATCGACTTCTTCTTGTTGCGTCGGAGCCGATGATGCTGGACGCGAGATGTCAACGCTGTTGTTTGGTGAGCACGAAGTGATCACGAACACCGAGAGCGCTGCTGCGAAGAGTGAATGCATCGTGTCCCTCCACAACCTGGAGGCTAGCACTCTCCCCAAAAGGGAACAATCATCATTCCGATGAAGCAGCACGTGATCTCGATTAAATCGCAGTCAAACTTCACGGAGGTGGCGCCAGCGTTGACTTGCGCACAATAAGCCAAGGCGCGCGCGCATCCCATACTCGCACGCTGAGAAGCAATATTGTTCAAATCCGCGACAGATTCCTACAGCGCGCAAAACGTCATCGTTCTCTTGCCGCTTCTCCAGTCGCGCGCGCGATCGGTGAGAGAATATAAGAGAGTACGCTACGCTGGCTGGTTATCACTTCTACTTGCGCACTCATGCCCGCCATAAGCGGCAACCGTCCATCTGTCATGCCAACCTCTCGCAAGCGCGAACGTCTGATGCGAATGCGAGCTGGAAATACAAGCCCACGCGTCTCATCGGCGATCGCGTCGGCGCCGACATGCTCGACTTCGCCTTCCAGGTAGCCGTACCGCGTGAAGGGGAAGGCTTCGAGTTTTACGACAACGGCTTGACCGGGATGTACAAACCCGGCGTCCCGATTGAGTACGAGGGCTTCAACGATTAGCTCTTCACCTTCCGGCACAATTGTTACCAAAGACGCGCCAGCTTCCACGACTTCGCCAATAGTCGTTACGGCAACTTCGTTTACGACGCCGTCCACCGGTGCCGTAAGCGTTTGAAATGTTTCCCGCGCTTCCGCACGCCGGACTCCCTGCTGGCGTGTTGCAGTGATCGCTTCGGCCTCTGCCCTTTCGGCAGCAGCCTGGGCGCGAAAATCTTCCAAGGCGCGCGCACGTTCGCGCGTAAGCATGGTGATTTCCGCCTCTGCCCGACGCTCGTCGGCTTGGCGCGCCTCCAGCGTGCGGCGTTGCATTACGAGGCGCTCTTGCCATTGCGCAACCAATGCCGGCGCGGCGAAGCCGCGCTCCGCCAATTGCCGACGGGCCTCGAACTGCTGCTCGATCAGCGGAAGCGTTTCTTCTAGGGCCATCCGCTCCGCCTGGGCTCCATCGCGCGCGGCGCGCGCACCGGCTATCCGACTGTCTGCTCCAGCTAGCTCTTGTTGCAGGGCGGATATCCGCGCGAGGACCGCAACGGCTTCGGCCGCTGCGGCGGATGGATCGGCGCCTTCGGGCGCTGTAAAGGCGGTTCTCTCTCCTGCAGCATAGGCGAGCAGCGCCTCCGCGCGCGCCCGCGCGAGACGTGCTGTGGCGTACTCGACCGCCGCACTTTGGCTATCGGCATCGGCAAATGTCGGGTCGAGCCCGATGAGCGCAGCACCCGCCCGAACGCGCTCGCCCTCGCGGACATGAATTGCGCGGATGACGCCAGCCTCGACGGCTTCGACGCTCTGCAGCCTCGCGCGCGGGATGACACGGCCCTCGGCAGTTGCGACCATGTCGATCTGAGCGAGACTGGCCCAGAGCACAGCTGCCCCCGCGGCCAACACGATCAGCCAGAGAATGAAACGTCCAACGGGCGATGGCGGCGCTTCTAGTATTTCGAGCGCCGCCGGAAGGAAATCGCGCTCAACGAGCTTGAAGTCCTTTCTGTCCCGCTCCTCCTTGCGTGCCTCGCGATCCATCTGCCGTCGAGCTCGACGCGCTTGCGGCGATTCCACAACGGCGTTCGCTTCGGTCGGACTGCTGTCGGTCATGCGACTTGCTCTTCGGTCTGCGCTCGCCAAAGGGCCGCGTATCGTCCGTGTCGCGCGACAAGTTCGTCGTGTCGGCCTTGCTCAGTAATTTCGCCAGCATCAATCGTGATGATGCGATGGGCCCGACGAATCGCTGAAAGTCTGTGCGCAATGATCAACACGGTGCGCCCTACAGCGATCTGCGCGAGGTTGCGTTGAATAATGGCTTCGCTCTCGGCGTCCAAGGCAGATGTAGCCTCATCGAAAATGAGTATGCGAGGGTTGGTTATAAGCGCTCGCGCAATGGCGATGCGTTGACGCTGGCCGCCTGACAGATTCGCGCCGCGCTCTTCGATCTCGGTGTCGTAGCCCTCTGGCAATTCCAGGATAAAATCGTGCGCACCGGCCAGCTTCGCTGTTTCGATGACAACCGCCATCGGGATCGTGGGATCTGCGAGCGCGATGTTTTCTCGCACAGTGCGGTTGAACAGCAGGTTCTCCTGCAGCACAACGCCCACTTGACGGCGCAACCAAGCGGGATCGACCATTGAGAGATCAACACCGTCTATCAACACCCGCCCGCGTTCTGGTACATAGAGGCGTTGAACCAATTTGGTTAGCGTTGATTTGCCTGAACCTGATGGACCGGCAATCCCCAAAACCTCCCCAGGCGAAACTTCGAGCGAAATGCGCTTCAGGATTTCCGGTCCATCTGGTCGATACCGGAAACTCACCGAGTCGAAGGTGATGCGCCCTTCGATCGCGGGCAGCGCCGATCGTGACGATTGCCTGGATTCACTTGGCGCATTGAGCACATCGCCCAACCTCGCAATCCCCACCCGCGCTTCTTGGAATTGTTGCCAGAGCTGCGCCAATCGCAGCACAGGTTCGGCGACGCGGCCCGACAGCATATTGAACGCAACCAGTTCGCCCACCGTCAGGCGCCCATCGATAACCAGCTTCGCGCCGAAGTAGAGGATAACCAGCATGGCAAGCTTGTTGATGATCTGGATGGCTTGACCACCCCAGATGCCAACGCGCTCGGCGCGAAAGGAGCTGGCCACATAAGCAGCGAGAAGGTTCTCCCAGCGATGCTGCATTTGCGGTTCGACCGCTGCGGCCTTCAGCGTGCCGACGCCAGTGACACTCTCCACCAGGAACGCCTGACTCTCCGCACCACGCTGAAATCGCTCTTCGATGCGCTTGTGGAGCACAGGCGTGAGCGCAATGGAAACAATCGCATAGAGCGCAAGCGAGATCAGAACGATGACAAACAGCGTAGCCGAATAAAAGAAGAGGATCACGAGGAAGAGCAGCGTGAAGGCGAGGTCTATGACCAACGTGGCCGCTGATGACGTCAGGAACTCGCGCACCGTCTCCAATTCGCGCACGCGCGCCACTGTGTCACCGACCCGGCGGTTCTCAAAGTACGCCAGGGGGAGCGACAGAACGTGCCGATAGAGCTTTGCGCCAAGCTCCACATCGACGCGGCTTGTCGTGTGCGTGAACAGCCAGGCGCGCAGCCCGCCGAGTACGGTTTCAAAAACAATGATCGCGCCCAGCCCGATCGCGAGCACATCGAGCGTCGTCAGCCCTCGATGCACCAGGACCTTGTCGATGATGACCTGAAAGAAGAGCGGGGTCGCCAACGCAAAGAGCTGGAGCACAAACGAGGCCAGTAGAACGTCCCGAAGCAAATGACGATAGCGCCACAGCGCCGGCACGAACCAGGAAACGTCGAACGTGGGTGAGCCGATCGACAAACTTGCGCGCGTCGTAACGTAGATCGCGTCGCCCGACCAACCAGCGGACAAATCCTCAATCGCCGCCAGTTCGGGCGCTGCGCCCGGAAATTGGACAAGCAGCTTCCCGTCCTGCACGCCGGCAACAATAAAAAAGCCGCGAGTCAGATCGCGAGCGATAAAGGGTGCGGGAGCATTCGCAACCTGCGTCAGAGGGAGGCGCGCCATACGTGCGCGCGCGCCTGCGCGCTTGGCGAGCCGTACCAGTTCTTCGGCGCTGGCCGGACCGCTCTTGCCTAAGTCATGGCGCAGCTGGTCGACATCAGCCGCAACTTGGTGAAAGCCCAAGAGCAGAACCAGACAAACAAGGCCCGTATCGTCGACTCGGCCGACCGCCGCACCCCCGCCTTCGGGCATTTGCGCCTATCTCCGCACCACTCCAATTGGGTAGTAGTCTTCGCGTGCAACAGTTCGAAGACGCCTGTTAAAGCTTGTCGTGCAAATTCGGTCATTTGGCTCAAGATGTCGCCTATACATAAATGCAAAATCAGGGCGATCGCTGGTGTAGGGCATAAGTCGTGGCGCAGATTTCTGTTATTCGCCCCTCCGCTACTTGACGCCTTCTAGCGCAGGCGCAGGCGTGATTTCACCGTCCAGAATTTCCACCCGCACACTGTCCTCATCCTCAAGCCCACGAGACAACCGAACGGCGCGATTGCCGATTGCGATATGTGCTTGGCCGCCAAGTGCAACGGGAACCGCCATACGATTTTCTGGCAACGTCGTTTCGCCGTACCGCAGCCGCACGCTCAGCATGACCGAGGTCCCGTCCATTGACGCAACCACAAATTCGCGTGCCAAGGCCTGCGCCAGGGGCGTCTGCTCTTCGCGAATCTGCGGCATCGGTCCCGGCATGCCCGCCGACATAACCGGCTGCATGAGAACGCCCATGGCGGCGACCGGAATGTACCGCGCGCGATCCGGACCTTCCCAAAAAATACAGGTTGCTCCGGGTTCACTTTCTTGAATGGTGCACCACTCGACAGGGTCATTACTTGCATTGAGATTCACTGCGCGACCGACCGGCATGTAATTGTATGTCTGTCGCGACATCATCGAGTATTGCTGCGTCATCAGCAAAGTCCCGGCGGGAATTATCTTGTCACCGCCAAACGGCCCCCGATAGGTAATGGTTGTCTCAAGACGGCCGGTTCGAGCGGGGATCAGAGGGATACGGAGCGCGACCTGGTTAAGGCCGATCGCTTCCAACGGGGCTGATATCGCTTGTGTCGGATCAATGCATAGACCCGCCGCACCATACCATTGATCCGGAGCGCGTTCGCCCGGCGGTCGATACGGCGTCGCGCAGGCAGCCACGACGAGCATCGCTGCGATTGCGTAATGCAATTTCATGTCTTACCCCACCCTCGATGATCATTTCATACGATCACGACATGACAATTCGTTGACACGCGATTGGCGACTCGCTTGGGGCGCTAATCGCGCCGCTGGGCGAAGCGGCTAGCACTTCGCCGCGCATCGCTGTGCTGTCCAGTCGCTCACTCGCCCGGGTCCTAATGCTCGGAACGGCGGCGCGCTTGCACCTCGCTACGCGCAACCCGTACCAAAGCCGGTTTGGCAGCGGGTCTCTAAGCTGTTGAAAAACCACGCCTGCCGGTTTGGCAGTTTTCGCGCAAGCTTTTGATTTCGCGGCGCCGGGGCGATCTCCCGCGGATTCACACCGCGCCGATAAATTGCCACCAGTTCTGCCGTGAATGCATCGAGGCCTGCGCTCCTCTCGCGGTCGCTACGGTCGCAAATGAGACTCTCAAACGAACTAAAGTGTGAGTGGCGCGCTCGGCGTTTGCCTAGCCAACGGGCACGCACGCGTATTTCGTTACCTCAGATATGCGCATGGGTGCCGACCAGGTGCCGACCAGGTCGGCACCTTCCCTGAGACTCAGTTCAGCGAGAGTATCTGATCGTTGAAGATATTGCATTTTCTGGAGCGGGCGGGGGGAATCGAACCCCCGACATTCAGCTTGGGAAGCTGACGTTCTACCTCTGAACTACGCCCGCGAGCAGGTTCGAGCAGATAATCGGATTTGGCGCCGCCGCAAGAGGAAAGCGCTTATCGCCCGCGCAGGGTATCGTCTGGCAGCGAACCGCCGGCTTCGGCGATTTGGAGCCGGCCGACGGCGGCCAACAATTGCCGTTCGGCGACGACGACGTCGCGTTCGGCTTGCGCCAGCGCGATGCGCGCGTTCAAGAGATCCTGCTCCTGGTCGAGCACTTCGACGGTGGAGCGCAAACCGGTTTCCTGCTCGAGCGTCACGCCTTCATAGGCCAACTCGGATGCTTCCACTTGCTCGCGCGCGCTATCGACGGCGGCGCGGGCGCTGGCGAGGCCAGTCCAGGCGTTGGTCACCTGCTCTTGCACGGCGCGCTGGGTGGCGGCGAGATCGAGATTGGTGGCGGCGCGCAGCGCGCGCTGTGCGCGGCTGCGCGAGCGCGTAGCGCCGCCTTGGAAAATCGGCACCGAGACGCGCAAGCCGACGGAATCGGACGTCGACTCCGAAAGATCGTCGTCGAAATCAGCGCCGATGGATTGGCCTGCTTCCAAAGTGACGCGCATGCGCCCTTGTGAGTCGGCGAGCGCAACATTTGCGTCGGCCAATTCCGTATCGGCGATCGCGCCGATCAGCACGGGGCTGTATTCCGCCGCTTCATCGAGTGCGTTCGGCAGATCTGTCGGCAAGCCAAGCGCCGGCGGCGGCGCTTCCAAGCTGGACGGCGGATTACCGACCAGACGCAGATAAGCCTGCGTTGATGCGGCCAACGTGCCTTGCGCTTGCACCAGCAGCGTACGCGCCTGCGCCAAGCGCGCTTGGCTTTGCGCGACGTCGGTGCGGGTGACGACGCCGGCGTCAAACTGCGCCTGCGCGTAGTCGAGCAAGCGCGTCAGATTGGTGACGGTGGTCTCGCGCGCGGCGACGATCGCCTGCGCCTGACGCACGTCGGCATAGGCGCGCGTGACATCGAGCAACAGCGTCTGTGTGGCCAGCTGGTAATCGGCAACTGCGCCCGCAATCTGCGCACGCGCGCCGCGCGTCGAGGCAAGCACGCGGCCGCCGCCAAACAAAAGCTGCGACACGCCGGCCGACGCCGACCAGGTTTCGCGCCGATCGCCCTCCAGCAACGGATTGTCGCTGTCGCTATCGCTAGCGTTGGCGCTGCCGCTGACCGAAACCTGCGGCAACGCTTCAGCCCAAGCTTGTGGCAGTGCTTCGCGCGTTGCGTTCAAGCGCTGGCGTTGCGCGGCGAGCGTCGGGTTCGACAGCATCGCATCATTCATCGCATCGATCAGCGTGTCGGCGTGCGCCGGCATCGCCGCCGCCAAAGCCAAAAGGGAGACCATCAGAAAACGCATGAGAACTTCTTCCTCACTCCCGCCGCAGCGCTTCGATCGGATCGAGCTTCGCCGCGCGCCAGGCCGGATAAGCGCCAAACACCACGCCAACCAGCCCTGAGAACCCAATTGCCATAAGGGCGTTCTGCGGCGCTATTACCAGTGGCAGGTTAAACAATGACGTCATGCCCCAGGCGCCGGCGACCCCCAGCGCCAAGCCGACAATCCCTCCCGCGAGGGAAAGAGTCACCGCTTCCAAGCCAAACTGGTGCAAAATATCTGACTGACGCGCCCCCAGAGCCTTCCGCAGGCCAATCTCGCGCGTCCGTTCAGTTACGCTGACCAGCATGATGTTCATGATACCAATACCGCCAACCAACAGCGAGACGGCGGAGATTCCCCCCAGAAGGTAAGTAAACACCTGTGTCGTTGCTGCCGCGGTTTCAGTGATCGAGCTTAGATTCTGCACGGTGAAATCGTCTTCGTCGCCAGTGCGGATGCGGTGCCGCTCGCGCAACAAGTTCTCCACGTCTTCCTGCAGACGGTTGAGTTCGCCCTCGCTGGCCGCTTTGACCGATATCTGACTGACCGTATCGGCGCGGCGGAAGCGGCCGGAGATGCGGCGCTTCACCGTCGTCAGCGGCGCCAGCACCACGTCGTCCTGGTCCATGCCGAAGCCGGATTGGCCCTTGGACTCCAGCACGCCAATCACTTCGTAACTGCCGCCGCTGATACGCATCGCCTGGCCGATGGGATCAACATTCGGGAAGAGCTCACGCGCCACCGTGGCGCCGAGCACCACCACACGGCGCGCCTGCCGCTCTTCCGACTCATCAAAGAAGCGGCCCTGCGCCACCTCCCAATCGCGCGCCATCAAATAAGACGGCGTCACGCCTTCGATACGCGTGTTCCAGTTTACGCCGTTCGCGATCAGCTGCGCATTGCCGCGCTGCGACGGCGCCACGGCGAGCACGCCTTCAAGGCCAGCAATGGCTTCGACATCATCCAGTGTCAGCGTATCGCGCCCGCCCCCGCCCTGCGCCATGCGCACGCCGCCCGTCGCTTGCGCGCCGGGCACGACGATGAGCAAGTTCGAGCCGAGACTTGCAATCGAGCGCTCCACTTGCGCCTGCGCGCCTGAGCCCAGCGCCACCATTGCAACGACCGAACCCACGCCGATGATGACGCCAAGCGCTGTCAGCGCCGAGCGCAGCGGATTAGAACGCAGCGCCCGGCTGGCGCTGGCGACGAGGTCGGCTGTCCGCATCATGCCGCGCGACTCCCGTTCAAATGATCGGCGACAATGCGCCCGTCGCGCATTTCGATGGTGCGCTTGGTCGCGGCGGCGACTTCGTGATCGTGCGTGACGATCACGATAGTGACGCCTTCGCGATTGAGTTCGGAAAACAGGTTCAAGATGTCTTTGCCGGTTTGCGTATCGAGCGCGCCGGTCGGCTCGTCCGCGAGCAAGAGCGCGGGACGGCCTGCAAGCGCACGCGCAATCGCGACGCGCTGTTGTTGGCCGCCGGAGAGCTGCGTTGGCCGGTGCGACATGCGTTCGCCCAAGCCCACGCGCGTCAGCAAAGCCGCGGCGCGCTCCTTGCGCTCTTTCGGCAGCACACCGCCATAGATCATCGGCAGCTCAACGTTTTCGAGCGCACTCAGGCGCGGCAGCAGATTGAAGCTCTGAAAGATGAAACCGATGGTGCGATTGCGGAACGTCGCCAGTTCTTCGTCGGTGAGCGTCGCGATATCGGCATTGTCGATAACGATGCGCCCGCCGCTCGGCGTATCGAGACCGCCGAGAATGTTCATCATCGTCGACTTGCCGGAGCCCGACGGGCCGACGATGGCGCAATAGTCGCCGCGCGGCACCACGAAGCTTACGCCGGCGAGCGCGTGCACGGTCTCGTCGCCCATCTGGTAGAGCTTCTCGAGGTCTCTGGCTTCGATCAGTGGCGCCGTCATCAAGCGCCCCGTACGCGGGCGCCGCCGCCACCGCCACGGCCGCCGCCACCGCCGCCGCCGAACGGCCCGCCCGGCGCTTGCGCCGCATCCGCGCGCGGACCGCCGCCGATGATGACTTCGTCGCCTTCCTGAAGACCTTCGTGCAACAACGTGTAGCCGTTGTCGGCGACACCGATCTCAACTTGCGCAGCAGTCGGGCGATTATTGCGCAACACCCAGACAACCGCTTGCTGACGCACTTCTCGCTGCGCGACCGCACCCGCGCCCTGGCGGAGCGCTGCCAGCAGTTCGCGCTGGCGGTCGTTGAACGTCGGCTCCAATTCGCGGATTACTTGATCGCGGACGCGGCGCATCGCGGCGCGCCGATCGCCGCCACCGCCGCCGCTTTGCGCGCCGGCCATCGCGGTTTGGAAAATCTGCTGCGCGCGCGCTTGTTGCTCGGCGTTGAGCTCAAGCGACTCCGCGAGCTGCGCCACGCCACGCCCGCCGCCACGCTGGCCGCGGCCTTCGCCGCCGCCGCGTTGGCCGCCTTCGCCGCGCGCGCGTTCACCACCGCCCGTCTCAGCCGCCAAGGCTTGCCCGGTTGCCGCGATCTCAGGATCGGCCGGGCGGAAGCGCAGCGCCGTGTTCGGCAAGCGCAGGACGTCGTCGCGCTGTTCAAGAATGATTTCAGCGTTGGCCGTCATGCCGGGCAGCAAAGCGCGGCCAGGATTTTCGGCTTCGACGACTACTGTGTAGGTGACGACGCCTTGTTCAGCGACGCCCTGCTGGCGCACTTGGCTGACGCGGCCCTCAAATTCGCGGTCGGGGAACGCATCGACCGTGAACCGGACGGCCTGTCCTTCGGCGGCGTAGCCGATATCGGCTTCATCGACGGTGATGTTGGCCTGCAAGCGCTGCAGATCCTGCGCGATAATGAAAAGCGTCGGCGCCTGCAAACTGGCCGCGACCGATTGGCCAACGTTCACTTGCCGGTCCACCACCACGCCCGCGATCGGCGAGCGGATGACGCTGCGGCCCAAATCGGTTTGCGCGGCGGCGACTTGCGCGCGCGCGGTGGCGACAGCGGCGCGAGCGGTATCGCGCGCGGCGCGTTGTTGCGACATCAATTGTTCGGAGGCGAAGCCGCGTTGTTGCAGCAGCACGTAACGTTGATAGTCGGACTCAGCCACCGCTAGCTGCGCCTGCGCCGATGAGAGCTGCGCCTGCGCCTGGACGATGCGTTGCTGAAACGGCGTCGGATCGAGCCGCGCCAAAACCTGGCCGGCGGTGACTTGGCTATTGAAATCGACCAGCACTTCCGTCACCGGGCCCGATACTGTCGAGCCGACATTGGCGGAGACGAGCGGTTGCAGCGTGCCGGTTGCGCTGACGACGCGCGTGATCGAGCCGCGATCGATAGGCGCCGTGCGATAAGGCTCAGCGTCAGAGCCGCCGTTGAACATGTTCCAACCGACCACAAGCACGAGCAGCACGCCGCCGACGATAAACAAGCTGCGCCCTCGCAAAAAGCCGGGCCGTTTGGCCCAGAACTCTTTAGCTTTCTGCTTCCACTCGGCGAACATCATCCATCCTCACATGGCCGGCACGAGTACCCCGGCAAGCCCCTTCCCCTTAAAAGCGCGAGCGGCGCGACCGGGTGAGCCATCATCCCGGCCGCGCCTAACCGCTACTCTGCGCCGCGATGGTGCGGACGAGCAGCGGCCATTTCTTCACGCGTCACACGGCCGTCATTGTTGGCGTCGAGGCGATCGAACATCGAACCGCCCGAAGCGACGAACTCGGCGCGCGAGAGTTGGCCGTCATTGTTGGCGTCCGGATTCACGCGTTCCGGGCGATCGCCGCGCGGGCCACGTTCGCCACGTTCTGGACGCTGCGGACGCTCGCTGGCGGAGATGACGCCGTTATTGTCGGCATCCATGCGTGCAAACATGGCGGTGGGGCGCGCGAGAAATTCTTCGCGGGTGATGTCGCCGTCATTGTTGGCGTCGGCGCTGGCCAAATGATGGCCACCACCGCGTCGGCCATGACCACGCCCGCCGCGTTCGCCACGTTCAGCGCGACGTTCTTCGCGCGTAAGGTTGCCGTCATTATTGGTGTCGAGGCGCGCGAAGTGAGCGGTGCGGGCAGCGTCATATTCGGCGCGCGTCACGGCGCCGTCATTGTTGCTGTCAGCCTGGAAGAAATGATCGCCGCGCGTGCGCTGCGGGGCGTCATTCTGCGCCAGCGCCACACCAGCCGCGCCTGCCAACGCCGCGAAGCCGGCAGCGGCCAGCAAAAATTTACGCATGAGTTTATCTCCTATGAGCCGGATTGGGGGCGACCGGCCATGATATTCCAATAAAGCGCTGCTGTTTCGGGCGTTGGTCGCGGTTGCGCCAAAGTGTGTCGGCGGCAGCGAAAGTCCCGAAACGAAAAAGCGGCCAGCGTCGGGAGGGGCGCTGGCCGCTTCTGAGCAGGTGGCGGCGTTCGGGGGGAGGAAACGCCGCCCTAGGGCGAGGGAGCACCCTAGTTCGATCAATATACGCACGAGGTGTGGCTGAGGTTTTGCGCCAGCAGTGCTTTTGGCGCCAAAGCGTGTCGAGCCTAGAAAGAGCCGGGCGTCGGTCGCGGCGTCGGCGTCGGCGCGCGCGCCTGGCCGAGCAGCCGCACGAATTCAGATCGCGACAACGCGCCGCTGCTATCTTCATCATAATCGGAGAAGCGGCCGCGGATTTCGGTTTCGAACTCTTCGCGCGTAATCGTGTTATCCACGTTGCGATCGAAATCGAGCCGGTATGGCCCCATTTGGCTCCCGCCGAGCACGAGGTTGGACCAGTTCTGGAACTCGATCGGCGAAAGGTTGCCATCGCTATTGGCATCGGCGCGCGCCCACTCGCGCGGAATGCCCGCCTCCAGTTCCTCAGGCGCCACGCTCAAATTGCCGTCAGTGTCGAAGCTGACGAACATGAGCGCGTCGGCCGACATCACCGCGCGGATCGGATCGCGCACTTGGGTGACGCCGCTGGCGCACGCTGTCAAAGCCGCCGCCGCGCCAAATGTCATCGCCACTGTTCTGAAACCCATGGATCGTTCCCCTTGAAAGCCCGGCCACCAGAGGCGCCGACCTGGGCATCCTTGTGGCGGCGAAAGGCGACGTCAGCGCCAAAGTGTGTCCTAAGCCTGGCTCTGCCAAGGTTTGGCACATTCTCGGCGCCCGCGCTCGGTAGATTTTTGACACTAAGCGGCGCACATCAAGCCTTATGACGCCGGAAGACCCGCACATTCTAGTGGTTGACGACCATCGCGAGATTCGTGAGTCGCTGGCCCAGTTCCTCAAGAAGAACGGTCGGCGCGCCACCGCCGTCGATAGCGCCGAGGCGGCGCGCAAGGCGATCAAGGAAAACCGCGTCGATCTGGTTATCCTCGATATCATGATGCCGGGCGAGGACGGCTTGTCGCTATGCCGGCACATCCGCGAGGCCAATCATATTCCTGTGATCCTGCTGTCGGCCCGCGCAGAAGAACTGGACCGCATCATAGGCCTCGAAGTCGGCGCCGACGATTACGTCGTCAAACCCTTCAACCCACGCGAACTGATGGCGCGCATCGACGCGGTGCTGCGCCGCACGCACGCGCTGCCGCCCGATGTCGAAGCCCCGACCGGCGACGCCATGCGTTTTGATCGCTGGACATTGAAGCTCGCTGAGCGCGAACTGGTCGACGACGAAGGCGTCACGCACGAACTCTCAACCGGCGAATATCGCCTGCTGCTCACCTTCCTGCAGCGACCGAAGATCGTGTTGTCGCGCGAGCAATTGCTCGATCTCGCCTTTGAGCGTGGCACGGACGTGTTCGACCGCGCCGTCGATACGCAAGTAAGCCGCCTGCGCCGCAAGATCGAAATCGATGCGCGCACGCCGAAACTGATCAAGACGGTTTGGGGCGGCGGCTATGTCTTCACGGCGCCGGTCGAAAAAGCGTGAGCTGGGGTCCGCTCAACACGCTGACCGGCCGCTTGGTGCTCGTCACCGTCGTCGCCGTGATTATCTCTTATGCGGCGGCGTTCGCGATCTACGCTAACGAACGCGGCGCGGCATTGCGGCGCGCGGCCGAAACTGGCGTCATCGAACGCGTCGCCTACACCGCAGAACGTCTGCGCAGCGCCGAGCGCGAAGCACGCCCGCTGCTTGCGGACGAAACCCGCGATTTTTCCATTCGCTATGCCGTCGAGACGCAGCCTACGGTGAGCGAAAGCGGCCCCGGCGCCGGCGGCCGCATCGCTCGCGCCATCGCTGCACAACTCGACGACATCGACGTCTACGCCCGCACCCGCACTGTCGAGGGTCCATCGCGCCGTTGGCGGCGTGAGCGCGGCGCGGTCGAAGCTCCAGCCGATCCGCCACGCGGACGCGACGACGCGCCGATCGTGCGCTCGACTGAGGTGCTCGTCTCCGTCGATATCGGCGACGGCCAATGGCTCAATGCGCGGGCTCGTCTACCCGGCCCTCGCCCGGCGCCGCTCAGCGCGCTCGCCGGCGCGCTTGTTACGGTGCTGATCGTCGGCATCGGTGCAGCGCTGGTCTCGCGCCAAATCGGCCGACCGCTCGCCGATCTCGCCAACGCGGCGCAGGCGCTGGGCTCAGGCCAAACCAATGTCATGGCTCCCGTCAGCGGCCCTGCTGACGTGCGCCGCGCTTCGACGGCGTTCAACGCCATGGCCGACCGTTTGGGGCGTCAACTCAACCGCCAGCGACAAATGCTGTGGGCGCTGAGCCATGATCTGCGCACGCCGATCACCGCCATTCGCTTACGCGCGGAATTGGTGGAGGACGAACCCACGCGTCAACGTCTGCTCGCCTCCGTAGAAGAGATGGAACTGCTGACCGAGCAAGCGCTTTCACTTGCCCGCGCCGGCGCGAGCGAAGAAGCACGCACGAGGGTCGACCTCGCCGAGATTGTCCGAACGCTGTGCGGCGAGTTGCAAGATATGGGCGTCAATGCCGAGGCCGATGCGCCCGCCGCTGTGATTGCCGAATGCCGGCCCAGTGAGATCGCGCGCGCTCTGCGTAATCTCGCAGAAAACGCCGCCAAATATGGTGGCGGCGGCGTGCTGCGTGTTTATCGCGCCGTGAATGGCGACGCCGTGGTCGAGGTGACGGACGACGGCCCAGGCGTGCCCGCCGATCTGCTCGCGCGCTTGGCCGCGCCCTTCTTCCGCGCCGACGAAGCCCGCAGCAGCGCCGCCAATGGCGCCGGCCTCGGACTCGCCATCGCCCAAGCCATCGCCGAAGCCCACGGCGGACGCTTGGAATTCTCCAACCGAACGCCGCGAGGCTTCTCAGCCAAACTCACGCTGCCGGGTTAAGCTCGTCGCTGTCTCCACGCTGCAATGTCTCGGGCCATGTGCGCACGGCGAAAGCCGCGGCCCTTCAGAAGGCGGCGCCAATCCGCTTCATTGTCAAAGTGCTGAAGCTGAATCTTGTAGTAGTTCACGTACTCCAGCAGCGCCAACGCGCACAGCAACACGCTTGCGATGTTCTGCGGGGTCCATCCGCTCGCTGCGATGCTGATCACAGCGGCAAGGGTGGCGACCAAGCACAGCGCCAAAGACGGCGCCTCCGCGGCAGCCAAGCGCGGCAACCAAAACTCAAGCACGGCCGGTTGATTGCGCAAGCGCATCAACGCGCCGCGCCAGTAGAGCGCGCCAATCACCAGCAGCAGCGCGCACGCCAATGCCGACAAGACAAGTGCAGCGTCGATCGCGCCGCCGGCCGACAACACGCAAGCCACCGCAAGGGCCGGCAACAGCACCACGTTGCCGGCCTCCATCGGCCAATACCAGCTCAGTCGTTTCTCAACAGCGTCAGACATGACCATGCGTGCACGAGCGGACGCTGGCTACCGGCGCCCGCCACTGTGCTCCTACTCGACCCGCTCAACGGTAAAGCCCCGCGCGCGAAACTGCGCCACCAACCCGTCTTCACCAATCAAGTGCCCCGCGCCGACGGCGACGAAGTCGACGCCAGAGCCGGCCATCTCGCGCGTCAAAACTTCCATCCACGCATTGTTGCGATCGACGAACAGCGCTTGGTACACATCTGGATATTGCGCGCGCGAGTCATCGATGACGACACGCTCAAGCGTGGCGATGTCGCCTTGATCCCACGCGCGCGTGAGCTCGGTGATCAGGCCCGGGCCGCGCTCAGCCTCGGTGATCGCTTCGCGAATGAACTGGCGCTGCGCCTCCTCCGGCAGATTGACGAAGAAGCCGAGCTGCTGCTCGACCGTTTCGAAAAAGCGCATGGTCTTGCCGTTCGCATCGCCGTAGGCGTCGATCTGACGGTCAACACCTGAGGCAGGATCGAAGCCGGCCTGCATGATCGGGATCAGCGTGAGCGTCAGCGCCGCCATCCAGGGGCGATACGGCTCCAGCGCGCCAGCCGGAATGCCGATGCGCGCCGACAAGGCCGCCAACCGCGCATTGTCGTCGGCGGTGAGCCAGCTCGACAACGGCTGCCCAGCCGGCGCGGCGCCCATTTGCAGCGCGAGACGCTGCGTTTCCGCCTCCGTCTCCGGCGTCATCAAGAGTTCAGTCCAAATCTCTTCGGACTCCGCCAGCGCCTCACGCACATCGTCGTCGCCCCACGCGGCGCCGGTGGGACGCACGTGCACAGTGCCGTAGAGATACATGGTGGAATCCGCATCGCGGACAACGAAAAGCGCTGGATCGATTGCCTGCGTTTCTGCAAACGCCGATCCAGACAAGGCGACAAAAGCAGCCGCCGCAAGCAAACCACGTTTCAGCATCATACCCACTCCTTGTTCACCTTACTCAGCCGCCGCTTCGACGGCTTCGTCGATAAAGATTTCTTCAATGTGCAATCCAAAAAGACGCGCGATTTTAAAAGCCAATGGCAGTGAGGGATCGTAGCGTCCGGTCTCGATGGCGTTGACGGTTTGACGTGAGGCGCCGAGTCTGTCGGCGAGGTCCGCCTGGCTCCATTCGCGCTCGGCGCGGAGCACTCTCAGGCGGTTCTTCATGCTGGCTTACCGAACATGCTCATTTGGCCCATCACCGAAGAGGTGACGAGCGAAGTCGCAATCAGTTGCACGAAGATCAGCGACACGAAGACGCCCGCAGCATCGATCGGAGGCGCCAAGCCAAGCGTTTGCAGGCCAGCCCAAGCAAACGCGCCAAGCGTCACCACGATGGCGGAGGCGGCGTAGCCATCCACAACGTGACGGCGCTGCATCTCGTCAAAACCGCGCCACAACACATAGCTCGCGACAACGCTCAACAATCCCGCCACGAAAGCGACGATCACAGGACCAAACCGCTCGCTCTCCGCGACTTGACGCGACACCGCCAACGCAGCGCAGGCAATGCCAAGCGTCGCCATGCCGATCCCGCTCAGCGTGAAGACGCCGCGCTCGCTCTTGCGCACTTCGACGCATTCAGGATCCGCATCTTCGACTTGCAACGCACTCACAGCGGGTTGCCCGACCAAGCCGATGAGGCCGACCATCAAGCCCAGCGCGATGCAGAGAGCCCCGAGCGACCACAAAATCATCTCGATCTCGCCGGGCTCAGCGAGCGGACCGCTCAACATCGCGATGATGTTCGGCACGCCGACAAACAGATCGAGGCAAAGGCCCATGAAGAAGCCGGCGAACCCGCCCAGCAGCGCGTACAAAAGCCAGCGCACGCCCATCGGGCGGCCTTTGCCCAGCGCGCGCCCAATCAGCATCGCGACAACGATTGCCAGAACCGGCGCCACATACATGCCGGCGCGTGCGATCGGCTCGGGCACGCCCCAGCCCGTGATTGAAGCCAGTGTTTCGACGTCGGGTGCGCCGGTGGCGACCACCAGTGCGCCGACGATGCCCAAGGTCAGCACGCCGCGCCCTTGCACCTTCGGCGTGGAAGCGGCGGAAACAGTGCGAGCCATCTCCGCCTCCTTAAGTGATCATCTGGGCGGCTTGGCCGAAGACCGCGAAGGCGATCGGCGCAAACAAGACGGCGGCGACAAGAACGCTCGCGATCCGACCAGCGAACTTGACCTTCATGGAAAACCCCTTTGTCTAAGTGACAAGGGTGTTTGTCATACATGGCCCAGCGATGTCAAGTACCTTTTCCATAAAGACGTATTCCTTTGTCTAAAAGGAGCGGGTCTTTGTCAGCGCCAGGGGGCGAAGTTCTTGGAAAGTTTGAGTTTTTGGCCCTGGTAGGATGACCCCGCCTCGCCATAGAGCCGCTCTACCGGTCCGCACAGCGGCTCGAACACAAGCTTGCCGACCGGTTGTCCGTCCTCGACAAAAAACGGCACGTCGCGCGAGCGTACTTCGAGCACGGCCCGCCCCTCGTTCGGCGCGATGCCAAAGCCGGGATCAAAGAAGCCGGCATAGTGAGCGCGAAACTCGCCGAGCTCCGGCCGGATCGGCGCCATCTCAGCCGCTTCGTCCGGCGGGATGATGACGTTTTCCTTCGACGCGAAAATGTAAAACTGCCCAGGGTCGAGCACGACGCGCCCATGTCGCGCTTCCATCGGCTCCCAGAAGTCCCGCGGATCGTACGCGGCGATGCGGTCGACATCGATGACGCCGGAGTGTCGCTTGGCGCGAAACCCCACCGGCCCGCTCATGCCTAGATCCATGGTGAAATCGATCTCGCGCTTGGGATGCGATGGTCCGCGCCGCAAACGCATTTGGCTTAGCCGCGTGCCCGTGCGCACCAAAACCGAGAACGTGCATGGGCTAATCTCCGCCCATAACGGCCCGTGATAACCCGCGGGAATATGATCGAACGAGGTCCCGCCATCGAGGATCAGCCGCGTGAACACATCGACGCGGCCGGTCGAACTCTTCGGATTAGCCGCGCCGTGAATGTGCGCCGGCAGCGCCAATTCTTCCTGCACTTGCACCAGATACACACAGCCCGTTTCGAGCACCGCGCCTTCGCGCAGGTCGATCCGGTGCATCACCATTTCGTCGTCGAGCCGGTCCTGCACCTTGGCGTTGGCGCCCGGCAAAAAGCTCGCGCGCAGGCGGTAAGCGGTTTCGCCGAGCCGGAGATCGAGGCTCGCCGGCTGGATCTGATCGTCCAGAAATTGCGTGTCGGCGACGATCCAGCTCTGCTTGATCGCGCGCTTCAATTCCGTGTCGGGCAGGACGCCGTGCTGGTTCATGATTCGCTTGTAGCATTACCCGGCTGGCCTTGGCGCCACGAGAGCCGCTAGATTGGGGCCATGTACGAGCAGGAAACAGCGGGCGTGATGGTGCGGGTCGAGCCGCAATTCCTGCCGGAGGAGTCCGCGCCCGGCGAGGGCCGCTTTGTCTGGGCCTATACGATCGAAATCGAGAACCGGTCCGGCGATCCAGTGCAACTCGTCTCACGGTTCTGGCGCATCACGGACGAGAACGGGCTCACACAAGAAGTGCGGGGGCCAGGCGTCATCGGTCAGCAGCCAATCATCGGCCCGGGCCAAAGCTTTCGCTACACCAGTGCAGCGCCGCTGGCCGCGCCCTCCGGCGTGATGACGGGCGCCTATTCGATGCAGCGCGAAAACGGCGAAGCGTTCGACATCGCCGTGCCGCTCTTTGCGCTCGACAGCCCCCATCACACCAAGCTGGTGAACTAAATAGAGGCGCGGCACGCGTTAAGCGTCCAATCCCACCGCGTCCGGCGTGATTGCATATTCCCGCGCGCAGAACTGGCAACGCGCATGCATGGCGCCGTCGGGCTCAATCAGATCCGCGAGCTCTTCGCGCGGAAACTGCTTCATCAGCGCGGTCAACCGCTCTTCGTTGCAAGTGCAGCGATCGTCGAGCACGGTCGCCTCGCCCATGCGCGCGCCTTCTTCGTGAAAGAGCATATAAAGCAAGCGCTCGGCGCTGATCGCCGGATCGAGCATTTCTTCGTCCTTCAGCGACGCAAACAGGATCGTCGCACGTGACCAATCTTCGCCGGTGTCGCCGCGCGCGGAGTCACTGGCGACGCGCTGCATGAGGATGCCGCCCGCGCGCCACCTCGGCGGCGCATCACCCGTCAGCACTTCACCAACGGCGAGCCGAATCGCGGTGTCCGTCTGCTCGCTGGCGCGGAAGAAATTCTCCGCGCAGGCCGCCAGCGTATCGCCTTCGAGCGCCACGATCGCCTGATAGGGCTCGTGGCCTGCGCCGAGGTCAAGCGTCAGCACCAAACTACCCGCACCGAGCAACGCAGCAGGCGGCAAACGGTGCGCGACGGCGAGGCGCTCTGCGGCGCCCTCAGCCAAGCGCGCATAGCCGCGCAATCCGCCAGCGCCATGCTCAGCCACCAGAAGCGACACCGGCCCTTCGCCCTGCGCTTGCACCACCAAGCGGCCGTCCGCCTTCAACAGCGAGCCAACGAGCGCCGCCAGCACCAGCGCTTCGCCCAGCAGCAGCGCCACCGGTCGCGGATAATCGTGCCGCCGCAATATCGGATCGAGCGCGCCCTCGCCCAGCCGCACAATGCGCCCGCGCACCGGCGCGCCATCGAGGCTGAATGGCGCAATGAAATCGTCGCGGCTCATCTCCCCCTCCTCTCGAGAGGAGGGGGTCGGGGGGTGGGGTGGAGCGCGAGCGTCAGCATGGAGGCCGCGATATGGGCGCTGTGCCTGAGGTTGGCAAACGTCAGCGCCGCACCCCACCCCCTGCCCCCTCCCCTCAAGGGGGAGGGGGTGAAAGTTCACAACTTGCCCAAGCACCAAAGCAGCACGGCCTTCTGCGCATGGATGCGGTTTTCCGCTTCGTCCCACGCGCCCGATTGCGGGCCATCGAGCACAGCGTCGGTGACTTCCTCGCCGCGATGCGCCGGCAAGCAATGCAAAAAAAGCGCATCTTTCGCCGCGCGCTGCATCATGGCCTCGTCCACCGCAAACGGCGGAAACGCCGCCATGCGCTCGTCCTTATCGGTGTCACCCATCGACACCCAGGTGTCGGTGACCACCACATCAGCGCCAGCGATCGCGCGCTGCGCATCGGTGGAGACATCGATATCGGCGCCCGCCGCCTTCGCCGCCGCGATTTCCTGCGAGCGCAGCGCATAGTTCGGCGGCGTCGCGATGCGGAGCTTGAACTTCAGTTTCTCCGCCGCGTGTACGAACGAGGCGAGCACATTGTTGCCATCGCCCAACCACGCCACCGTCTTGCCCTCGACGCCGCCGAAGCGCTCTTCGATCGTCATTAGATCGGCGATGATCTGGCACGGGTGCGAAAGATCGGTGAGGCCGTTGATCACTGGCACATCGGCTGCCGCCGCGAAATCCAGTACATCCTGGTGATTGTTCGCACGGATCATCACCGCATCGACCATGCGCGACAGCACACGCGCCGTATCCTCAACAGTCTCGCCGCGACCGAGCTGGGTATCGTTGGCGTTGAGCACAATCGAGACGCCGCCCAATTGGATCATGCCGATCTCGAACGACACCCGCGTCCGCGTCGAGTTCTTCTGAAAGATCATCGCCAGCGCGTGACCATCGAGCGGCGCGTCTTCGTCGCGCTTGGCCTTTGGCCAACCGGCGCGAGCACGTTTGCGCCGATGGCCTTCATCGAGGATCGCGCGAAGCTCGGCGCGCGACAGTTGCGAAATGTCGAGGAAGTGGCGCGGAGCGCTCAAGCCCCCGCCTCCGCCATTTGCGCGGCGAGCACGGCGTCAATCGCGTCGATCGCTTGGCTGATTTCGCTTTCATTGATGACGAGCGGCGGCGCCAGACGCAGCACGTTGTCACCCGCGACGCCGACCAGCACTTTGCGATCGCGCAGCTTCTCTTGGATCAATTTCGGATCGAGCTTCAGCTTCAAGCCACGCAGCAGACCCTTGCCGCGAACATCCACCACCAGGTTCGGATGCCGATCCTTCAGGCCTTCAAGCGCTTGGCCCAACTGATTGGCCACCTTGTTCACGCGCTCCAGAAACTCCGGCTTCGAGAGTTCGTCGTAACACGCATTGCCGACAGCCATCGCCAGCGGATTGCCGCCAAACGTCGTGCCGTGCACGCCTTTGACCATGCCCTTGGCGGCTTCCTTTGTCGCCAGGAAGGCGCCCATCGGGAAACCGCCGCCGACGCCTTTAGCGACAGCCATGATGTCTGGCGCAATACCGCTCCACTGGTGCGCCCACATTTTCCCGGTGCGGCCCGCGCCTGATTGCACTTCGTCGAAAATCAGCAGGAAGCCCTGCTCGTCGGCAAGTTTGCGCAAGCCTTGCAAGCATTGCTCCGGCACGGCGCGCACGCCGCCCTCACCTTGCACCGGCTCAAGGATCACCGCCGCCGTCGTCGGGCCGATCGCTGCTTTGAGCGCATCATGATCGCCGAACGGCACTTGGATGAAGCCCGGCAGGCGCGGGCCGAAACCGTCGAGATAGCTCGGATTACCCGACGCATTGATCGCAGCATACGAGCGGCCGTGGAACGAGCCCTGGAAGCCGATAATGTCGACGCGCTCGGGATTGCCGTTCGCCGTGTGATACTTGCGCGCTGTCTTCAGCGCGCCTTCGATTGCCTCGGTCCCGCTGTTCGTAAAGAACACGACGTCAGCGAAGCTATCGCGTACGTACTTCGCCGCGAGTTCTTCCTGGCCCGCGATCTTGAACATGTTCGACGTGTGCCAGAGCTTGCCCGCTTGCTCGGTCAGCGCCTTCACCAAGACGGGCGGCGCGTGGCCCAAAGCGTTCACCGCAATCCCTGCGATGCAGTCGAGATATTTGTCGCCCTTATCGTCCCAAATCCAGCAGCCCTCGCCGCGCACAAAGTTCTGCTCCGGCGGACCATAGACCGGGAGAATGTGGCTTTCGGCGACGGACATTTGGGCTCTCACGAAAAAGAAAGGCGCGGTTCTGAGCCGCGCCGCTTGCAAGGTCAAGCGGCGGGTATAATCACGGTTTCATGAGAAAAAACCACACCCTCCCGCGCGGAGACGTCCACCGTCTGCAGCACAAATCCCAAGTCCTGGAAGGCAACAGCCTCGGCGATCCCACCGAGCGCGAACTCCACGTCTGGACCCCGCCCGGCTGGAGCGCCGCCGAGAGCCTGCCGCTGCTGGTCGATCTCACCGGCTATTGGGGCTGCGGCCTCGGCCACACCAATTGGCGCCCGGCCGGCGAAAATGTGCCCGAGCGGCTCGATCGGCTTGTCGCCGAAGGCATGCCCCGCGTGGTGGTCGCCTTCCCCGATTGCTTCACCAAGCTCTATGGCAACCAATATCTTAACAGCGCCGGCTCCGGCGCTTATGCCGACTATGTCTGTGACGAGATCGTCGCGACCGTCGAAGCCAAGTTCAATTGCGGCGGCGTGGGCCGTCGCGGCGTCTTCGGCAAAAGCTCAGGCGGCTATGGCGCTGCCTGGCACGGCATGAACCGCAGCGATTTCTGGAGCGCTATCGCCATCAATAGCGGCGACATGGGCTTCGACGCGCTCTACATCCCCGCCCTCTTCGAAGACCTCGATCTGCTGCGCAAGCACCACAACTCGATCGAAAAATTTGTCCGCCACGTCGAGGCGCAGCCGAAGATGAAGGACAAAGAGCGCATGGCGCTGATGGATTTCGCGCAAGGCGCCTTCTACGATCCAGACACAACGCAATTCCGCAACATGCGCCTGCCGCTCGATCCGGTGACCGGCGAACTCATCCCCGAGCGCTGGGACAATTGGATGAAACACGACCCGGTCGTGATGTTCGACACGCTCGGCGAAAACCTGCGCAAGCTGAAACTGATCTACATGGATTGCGGCGACCACGATCAGTTCCGCATCCATTACGGCATGCGCCGCTTCGCAAAGAAACTCACCGCCGCCGGCATCGCCCACACCTACGAAGAATACGACGACGACCATAGCGACGTGGACTATCGCATGGATGTGTTTTTGCCGGCGCTAGCGAAGGCGCTCAGTTAAGCAGGCAGCTCCCCGACCAATCCAAGACCAATTGCGCGAGCTACGGTCATACCCTCTGACTGCGTACCTCTGAAGGGCTTCGCAACGTCCGAGTAGCGAGACACTCGATCATCAAGCCCCGGATTGCCATCATAGTTTACATAAAAGATCATCTGATTTCTGCGTTCCAACTCGATGAGCTTGCAATTGTCGCGGGCGAAATTGAATCCGGCTGCGTATATGTAGTCAGCTTGTCCTACGCTCAGTTGCACAGCGGAATCACAGACCACATCGCGGCCGATCACCTTCAAGCAGCTGGCCCAGCTCCGGATCGTCTTCTCCGGGGAGCTGGGTGCATCCGGGAGATCGAAGCATCCGTAAGGCTGAAACAACCGAAAATAGTTGGTCCAAGGGCCAATTGAGTTTTCCGATCCATCAAAACACTCGGTCAGGACACGCTTCAAAATCGGATCGTAGTTGAATGAGATTATGTCAATTATCCCCGCTGGCCGCCTACCTCGTACAAAGTTTGTCTTGAATGCATTGATGAACAAATGAATCCAATTTCGCTCACCACTCGCCGCGAACCTGCTGACATAAGATTTTGGATGGAGAGCGGCGTTGCGGTGCTCGTGCGTCAATCGATAGAACCGCTGTGCAAGCAGCAGTCTGCAAAGATCGACATGCGATGGATTCAGCGTAAGAAACTCGTCGATCGTCTCCGCGGTAGACGTTTCAAGAGTACCGATCAGTTTTCGTATTCGCGCTACTTTCCCGCCAAGCGCCTTTTTGTATCCATCGCCAAACTGTAGCGGGCCTCCGTGCCGAGCGTGCAGTTCAGTGTTTAGCAAATAGGGTAGTGGTTTTTCCCAGAACGCGCCGTGACCCTCGAGCCTCGCAAACTCGACCGGGCCAAACTCGCGGCTTTCATAGTCCGCGACACAACGACAAGCATCCTTGAGGATGTGGCCGTATAGTTCGGCGCCGGTTGGGAGGCCAAAATCACAGCTTGCGCCTGCACCGACAATTACGACCGCTCGTCCGTCGAACATCCTAGCTCCGCAACCGATACCCACTCTTCAGCATCGCCCAGCACGCCCAGCAGAGCGCCAGCGCGAGCCCGAGCGACACTGTCGCGCTCACAACCAGCGGCGCGTCGTGTGAGCCGATGAAGCCGTGCCTAAAGCCGTCGATCAGAAAGAACACCGGATTGTAGTGCGAGAAGGTGCGGAACGGTTCGGGCAGCGCGTCGGTCGAATAGAACGTGCCGGAGAGAAACGTCAGCGGCACGATGATGAAGTTGGTCACCGCGGCCAAGTGATCGAACTTGTCGGCCCACACGCCGCCGAGCAAACCGATGGCGCCGAAGATCACCGACGCGACGATTGCGAAATAGATCGCCCAAAACGGCTCCGCCGGCATGACGTTCGCGAGCCACGCCACAGCAATGAGCGATGCAGCGCCCACCAAAATCCCGCGCGCGGCGGCGCCCACGATGAACGCAATCGTCAATTCAAGCGCGCTCAAAGGCGGCATCAGAAAGTCGACTGAATTGCCCTGCACTTTCGCGATCACGATCGATGACGACGAGTTTTGAAACGCGTTCGAGATGATCGACATCATTACGAGGCCAGCCGCTAACCCATCGGCGTATGCGCGCGTCGTTCCGGGCCAGTTGCCGTCGCGCAGCACGAGGCCAAACACCATCATGAACAGCAAAGTCTGGATCAGCGGCGCGAACACGGTCTGCGCGCCGACCTTCAAAAAGCGCTGCACCTCGCGCTGGATCAGCGTCTGCAGGCCCAGCCAATTCACCGCCCCGTACCGGCGGGAGGTAATCGGTGTCGTCGTCACGGACGTGTCCATGCAGAATCAGGCCTCTTCATAAATTCTTAACGGTTCTGAGCGCCCGTTAACCATGAACAACGGCCCTAAAGGCCCGTCCGCACAACAGATAATGCGGGCCCGGTCAGAGGAGAACCCGGTGGACAACGTGTGTAGTAACGGCACCAGCGATGGGGATAAAACCACTGCATGTGGTGTATTCACATATGTAACATACCCATTAGTTGACATCTACGTCTTTGAGGAGAGTTATGTCTGTCATAACCCCGTCAGAAATGGGCGGGGCCAAGGGCAAGGGGCTTGCTATGGGTTGGACTGATGAGCGCGTGACGCTTTTGCGTAAGCTATGGGCCGAAGGGCTCTCCGCCAGTCAAATTGCGAAACAGTTAGGCGGGGTCACCCGCAACGCCGTAATCGGCAAAGTTCACCGTCTCGGCCTTGCTGGCCGAGCTACACCGTCGCGTCCGGCAAAGCGCCCGGTCCGCACCGCGCGTCCGCGCATTGTCGGCCCGACCGCGCCGCGCATGCGGCCGACCTCGACTCTGCCGAGCGTCGTCATCCCGCATCTCGAGCCCGTCCGATTCGAGGACGGCAAGGCCGCCAGCGTGCTGACGCTCTCGGACACGATGTGCAAATACCCGATCGGCGATCCGACCGATCCGGACTTCGCCTTCTGCGGCCGCGGCTCTGCGACGTCGGGCCCGTATTGCGCCGACCATGCGCGTCTCGCCTATCAGCCGAGCCAAGCCAAGAAACGGCGCGCTCAAGGCGAACCGGACGAGTTGCGCCGCATGCTGCGCCATTCGTCGATGTAAAAGTACACACTGCTATTCGACGGAAGCGCCGCGAGCCGAAAGGTCCGCGGCGTTTTCATTTGCGAACGTATCGCAACGCATCGGCGGCGCGGAACTTGGACGCATCGGCTCCGTTCTTGCTGCAACAAAGCAAGGAGCAACGCCCTCATGGCCACCGCACAAACCCAAGCAGAAGCCAAACGCAAAACCGGCAAAGCCGCGCCAGACGCGATCAAGTTGCTGAAGGACGACCACCGCGAAGTCGAAGGCTGGTTCGAAGAATTCGAAGCCACGTCGAGCGGCGCGAAGAAGCAAAAGCTCGCCAACAATATTTGCTTGGCGCTGACCGTTCACGCGCAGATCGAAGAAGAGATCTTCTACCCAGCCTGCCGCGAAGTCGGCATCGATGACGACATGATGGATGAAGCCGACGTCGAGCACGATGGCGCGAAAAAGCTGATCGCCGAGATTGGAGCCGGCAAGCCGGGCGACGATCACTGGGATGCGAAAGTCAAAGTGCTCTCCGAGATGATCAAGCATCACGTCAAAGAAGAAGAACAACGCGACGGCATGTTCGCGAAAGCCAAGAAGTCAGAGCTCGATCTCGACGCTCTTGGCGAAGAACTGCAAGCGCGCAAGAGCGAGCTGATGAAGCAAGCCAAGAAGGCGCGCGGCTAAACACCAGCGCACACAAAACAAAACGGGCGGCTCGCGAGGGCCGCCCGTTTCATTTGTGCAGGCGTGTCAGCTTACGCTGGCACCCATTGACCGCTGCTATTGCGGCAGAAGGTTTCCGGCGGCAATTGCTGGCGACCATATTGCGGATCGTCGATCGTTGCGCTGACGCGACGGCATTGAGCGCTCGTCTCGACTGGGCGCGACACTGACAGCGAACGCGTGCCGCCATTGTCAGACTGCCAAGTATCATTCACCGAGCTGCCCGAATTGAGCGACTGGTAGTAGGCGTTCTCGACACGTTGCTGTTCGCGCGCTGTGAGCCAACGGCACGCGCCGTACGTTGCCGCCCCGCCGACGACAGCGCCGATCGCTGCGTTTTCGCCGCGATTGTCCTCATCACCAATCACCGCGCCAGCGACTGCGCCGATGCCGGCGCCGATCAGTGCGTTACGGGTGCATTGCGAGAGCTGCGTGCCGCCCCCGCCATAGCCGCCACCGCCGCCGCCATAGCCGCCGGTGGTTTCGCAAGCGCTCAGCGCCAACGCGCCGGCGAACGCGATGTAAAGAATTCTCGATTTCATGGATAACACTCCGTTCATGCGCACTCGCCCCCGCGTCATGCACAATCCAATCTAGCTCGTAGGCGCAGCAATTCTAGCGTGGCGCGCTCAGTCGCGCTCACAGGTGGTTTCCGCAGCGCCGGGCCGGGTCCACAGGATTTCATTCATTCGGCCGCGCAGCGCGGCGCCATTATCGGCATAGCGGAAAGACGCGCCCGCGATGCGCGATGGCAGGACGGTCGTCGTATAGCCCTCCTGCTCCACAGTCGCAGTGTCGGCGGCGAACGTCACACGAAGGTCCGAGCCGTCTTGACAACTGAAGGTCGCGACGACGGTTTCGGTGGAGCCTGCAGGGCATGGCGTCTGGCACGCGGCAACGGCGAGAGTGGCAATTAAGGCGGCGACGGCGCGCATGGGATTCTCCTCAGAGCCCTTGTTTAGGCCGATTTCACTTGCAGTTGAAACCTGTAAGCCGCTTTGGCTTGCCCGGAGCGGCAACCGCACCCTAAAAGCCGGCCAATCTTCGAGGGGGACGCACCATGTCGAACGGCTATCTTGTCGCCGCCAGCGCCGATGCCGCCACGGCGCACGAAATCGGCGACGGCTTCGGCCTCGATGTGATCGAAGCGGACACTATCGGCGATGTCGAGACCGTCGGCGGCGCTCTCGCGCAAGCCGCCAATGTCGGCCTCCTGCTCAGCAGCGCCGCCGCGGACGAGCCTGCTTTCGTGGCGCTCCTGCAGGCGCTGGCGCCACGGCTCTCGCGCGCTCAGATCATTCTCGTCGACAGTGAGGCCCGCGAGAAATTCGCGTTCTTGCCGACGATGTGGCCGTCCATGTCGCTCGCCGACGCCCGCACGCGCGCGCAAGCTCTGGCGCAACAACGCAACCCAGCCGAAGCACCGCCGGTTACGGACCCGCCGCCAGAAGCGCCAGAGCCCGAGGCGCCAATCCGCGAACGTCCCGTCGAAGCTGAGCCCGCGCCGGAGCACGACGCGGCAGCAGAAGCGCCGCCAGAGCCCGAACCGCCAACCGAGCAACCAGGCGCGGCAGACGAACCGGTTTTTGCGGATGAGCCAGCTGCGCCGAGTGACGAGCGCGCCATCACGCACGACGCCGACGCCGATCAAAACGTCGATGACGGTTTGCTCGGCGGCGCGCAGGAGCGCGAAGAAAATTTCAGCGCCGAGGCGCCAACGGCGGCGGACGAGATCGCGCCCGAGCCCGCAGCGCCGCCAGCGGAGGAGGCGCCGCCCGCGCCACCACAAGCTGTTGAACCGCCCGTCGCCGCCGCGCCACCGCAAGTAACGCCACCCGAGGCGCCGCCCATGCAGGCGCCGTCGCCGCAAGCGCCGGAAACGGTGCGCGACGCGGAGCCGCCGCGTAAGCGCTCAGAACCGGTCAGCGCAGCGCCGCCGTCGCGATCAGCGGCGCCGACCGCACCGGCGGACGCCACCGCCTTCGCGCCCAAAAAGCTCCGTCGCGAAACGCCGGAACTCGTGCGCATCGTCGTGCACCAGCCCAAGGATTTGCAGGCTGTCATCAAGGCCGCGAAGAAAATTGATCCGCGCAGCGATCCAGCCCCGCAAGGCATGGCGATCGGCGACGTGGCGATCGGCGCGAAGATTGGCGTCTCGCTCGAAGTGCGCGGCGCTGTTTGCGATGGCGCAATCCAACGCCGCACTTGGACCGGCGAGCCCATCGATTTCAGCTACTCGGTTGAGGCCGAAGCAGCCGTGAAGCAGGTCGTCTTCCTCGCCCGGGTCTTTGTCGATGACGCGCAGATCGGCGTGCTCGCCTTTACCCGCAACGTCTCCGGCGCCGCCAAGAAGCCCCACTCCGAAGGCGACCGCGTGCGCTTGAAACGCCACAAGCGCGTCTTCCTCTCCTATTCGAGCAAGGACCGCGAAACCGTCGCCGCCATCGCGACCGCGTATCAATCGGCCGGAGTCGACCATTTCTGGGATCGCGCCTCGCTCAAGTCGGGTGAGGAATGGCATCCGCGCTTAAGGCGCGAGATCGACCGCGCCGATCTCTTCCACGTCTGTTGGTCGCGCGCCGCCGCCGAGTCCGAATGGGTGAAGAAGGAAACCGAACACGCACTGACGCGCCGCCGCAAGAATAGCGGCCGCCCGGAAATCACCGTGCAAATGCTCGACGGCCCGCCCTGGGCGCCACACCCGCCCGAGCTCGACGCGATCAATTTCGACGATTTCGTCCGCGCCGCCATCGTCGGCTACGCGCGCGGCGATGGCTCGGCTTGAGCCGCCAATCTCAGGTCAGTCGAAGTCTTGCGAGTACCCTGCGTAGCGCATCAAATAGCCGGGTGATTGGAGCGACGCGCCGCTGCGTTCGAACTCCTGTAGCGACGTTGCGCCGCCCCATTGGAAGGACAAGCCCAGCGCAAACACGTTGTCAGTGAGTTCGTCGTTCGGTGTCTCGCCTTCATTGCGCAATTCTCCGCGATCGTAGCGGACAAAGCCGGCCAGCGGCCCCTCGCCGATGCGTCGTCGGGCTTCCACAAAAATGTGATTGTGCGGCGCGTCGTCCACAGACTCCACCATGCCGTCCGCAAAGGTGACGCCGCCGGAGAGACGAAAATCCGGGTTGAAGAAATAGGCGCCGTTTAGCCGCGCGAAGGTCACGTCATGCCAGCCGCCCTGAAACTGCGTGTCAGCGCGGCCCGCCTGTGCGCCGAGGCTGAACCGGTCGAAATGAAGCTGGCCTTCAACGCCATACACATCGTAGTCGTCTTCGCCGCTGAGATTGATCGACTCGACCCGTTGAAATGAATAGAATCCGCCGACGTGAAACCGCTCGGTGCGATAGCCGAGATGGCCGGTTAGCGCGTGCCGCTCGGACGATTCTTCCCCGTTCGGGTCAGGATCGTAGTCCTCGCCGCCCTGTTCATACTGCACATCGAACTGGCCATAGAGGTTAGCGCCGAAGCCGACGCCGACACGGGCGGCGGCTTGCCACTCGCGCACCTCGCCATCGCGGAAATCGTTATTGTTGTTGTTGTCGATTTCGCCATAGGCGTAGCCGACTTGAGCGTCGCCGGTCACATCCAACGCGGCCACCGCGCCAGGCCAAGCGCAAGCCGCTACGCCAACGATCAGAAAACGCATGCGATTCATGATGTGCTCCCCTCTGAGGGGAGATTACGAAAGTTCCCAAACGCGGTAAAGACTCAACGCTGGCGCCAACCCGAACGCGAAACCCCCTCCTATTGACTACTCAAGCACTCCCCAACACACCCCACTCGTCGGGCGCGTAGCTCAATGGTTAGAGCCGGCCGCTCATAACGGTCTGGTTGCAGGTTCGAGTCCTGCCGCGCCCACCACGCTTCCCGGCGTCGTTTTACTCACAGCGCATCGAACCAACCCGAACGCGAAAATGGCGGACGCTCCTGAGAACATCGGCCATTCCGCTTCTTGGTCTCTAGTCACTTCGGGTGAACCAAGTGGCCCAACCCAGCACCGCGGCGAAGAGCGACATCGCGCAGATCACGAAGACAACAAAAGGCGCCACAACCATCATCGTTCTCCCGACAATCAGAAGCGATAGGCGATCGACGTGGACACCACCCACGGATTGATGTCGACTTCATCGGTTGCGTTGATGTCGCCGGAGATCGTCACATCGGTGTTGATCCAGATGCGGCGAACATCGAAGTTTACGCCCCAGTGCTCGTCAAACCGATAGTCGACACCAGCCTGCAGCGCCGGTCCGATCGAAGACTCGTAGTCGACGTGGCGGCCAGCCGGCGGCTCGCTGTCGATGAACGAGGTGAAGTTGACGCCGGCGCCGACATAAGGTTCGAACTGGCCGAAATTGGTCCAGCGATACTTCAGCGTCACTGTCGGCGGAAAGTGCGTGACCTCGCCGAGATCGATCGTTCCGCTGGCCGCGGTCACGTCATGTGTCGCCACGCAGCAGAGCAGCTCTGCCGAGACATGATCGTTGAAGAAATATTCGATCTGCAACGACGGGACGTATTCGTCGGAAATGTCGACATCGATGGGATCGCCGCTCTCATCGGGCAGAACGCCCGAGACGCCGACCTTGATCTGAAAATTGTCGAGTACGCCGGCTTGCGCTGGCGCGGCGAGCGCCAAGCAGCCAATGCGGCCACCGCCGCGACCACAAGCTTCGTCATGCGAACCCCCAATGTTTGCACCTGGAGAGAATGACGCCGGCGTCACCTTTAGTGTTTGATGCGGATCAAAGTTTGCTCAATGCGGCATGGACAAACCGTCGCGGGTTCATGCGCCGCCACGCTCATCCGGGGCGTCCTCATCGTCGGTGATGAGGACGCGATGCGCCGCGCCTTCGATATCCTCGTACTGGCCGGAGCGTAGGCTCCAGAAGAAAGCGCATAAGCCCAACACCGCCATGAACAGCGCCACCGGGATCAAGACGATCATGATGTTCATGGGCGGCGCCAATCCAACTGCAGGCGCAACGCGTTCAGCGTGACGATGAGCGAAGAGCCCGACATAGCGAGCGCAGCGATCAAGGGCGTCAGCAAACCGGCCGCGGCCAAAGGCGCTGCGATGACGTTGTAGAGCGCCGAGAAACGCAGATTCTCCAATGCCCGCGCGCGCGCCATTTTGGCGACGTCGATGGCTTCCACCAACGGCATCAACTCGGCGCCTTGCAGCACTAGGTCCGACGCCGCTTGGCTCGCTTCCAACGCGGTCCCCGGCGAGGCGGAGGCGTGCGCGGCGGCGAGCGCGGCGGCGTCATTAAGGCCGTCACCCACCATCAGCGCCTTCTTGCCGGCAGCGCGAAGCGCTGCGAGCCGCGCCGTCTTGTGAGCCGGCGATGCACTGGCGGTCCAATGCGCGATGCCGGCCTCACGCGCGGCGGCTTCGACCGCTACGGGGCGGTCACCGGAGATCAGCTCCACGGCGATCCCGCGATGGCGCAGCGCGACGATGGTTTGCGCGGCGTCCGCACGCAGCGCATCCACAAATGCGAACCGCACCGGCGGCGCCTCGCCGCTGGCGAACCAGAGTTCAGCGGCGCCGTCCGCCGCGTCGGCGCAATCGGGCGCGGCGAACGCACGTCGGCCAATGCGCATGGCGCCCGCTTCGATCCCCTCGCCGGGCATCTCCCGCGCGTCCTTCGCCGCAACGCCCGGCCCAGCCGCTTCCACCAAGGCGCGCGACAAAGGATGACGAGACACGCGCGCAAGCGATGCAGCAGCGCGCAACACATCAGGCGCCACGACACTGACCAGACGCGGCTTGCCGAGCGTCAAAGTGCCAGTCTTGTCGAACACCGCGACATCCACTTGCGCCAGCCGCTCCAACGCATCGCCCGATTTCACCAGTACGCCACGTTTGAACAAGCGCCCCGTCGCCACGACTTGCACAGCCGGCACAGCCAAGCCGAGCGCGCAGGGGCACGTGATGATCAGCACCGCGACGGCGTTCATCAACGCGATGCGCAAGCCTACGTCCGCGACCTCTAAGCCCGCCAAGCGCAAGAGCGCCGGGCCGAACAGCCAACCGACAAACGTCGCCAGCGCCAGCGAATGCACGACCGGCACGTAGAGCGCGGCGGCTTTCTCGGCGAGGCGCACAAAGCGCGTGCGCCCTTGTTCGCCCGCCTCGATCAGCCGCGCCAGTTCGGCGACAGACGAATCCTGCGCCCGCGCCGTGGCGCGCATGATCAGACGTTGGCTCAGATTGATGACGCCGGCATGGATAGTGTCTCCCGGACGCACCGCTTGCGGCAGCGTCTCGCCGGTGAGCATCGATCGATCGAGTTCGGAGACGCCCTCCAGGACAATCCCATCCGCCGGCGCGCGATCTCCGGATGCGAGTATGAGGCGATCACCCACCATGATGTCGCCGGCGCCGATCGCCACGACATGGTCATCGGCTTCGATCCGCGACGCGGTTACCGATTGCAGCGCAAGCAGGTCACGCGCGGCGGTGCGTGCTTGTTCTCGGAGCCTGTGATCGAGATAGCGCCCGATCAGCAGGAAAAAGAGCAGCATCGTAATGCCGTCGAAATAGGCGTTCTCGCCCTGTTGCAGCGTTTCGGCGATCGAAATGCCAAGCGTCAGGAAAACCGCCAACGAAATCGGCACATCCATGTTGGCGCGTCGGGCGCAGACCGCCGCCCAGGCGGAACGGAAGAAAGGCTGCGCCGCATAGAGCGCGGCAGGCACGGCGATCAGCGCTGAAATCCAGTGCAGAAACGTGCGCGTGCCTTCGCCCATTTCGCCATCGCCCGACCACACAGGCACCGAGAACATCATAATGTTCATGGCGGCAAAGCCGGCGACGGCGAGATAGCGCAACAGCTTGCGGCCCTCTTCATCGACCTGCCGCGCCGCGGCGGCCGGATCGAACGCCGAGGCGCCATAGCCCATGCGCGCCAGCGCATCGGTGATCGCAATGGGCGCCACCGCGCCTGGTGACCACGCGACGCGCAGGCGCGCCGTCGATAGATTAAGCCGCGCGTCGCTGACGCCCGGCAGCGCCAGCAATCCGTTCTCGATCTTGCGGATGCACGCGGCGCACTTGGCCCCTTGAATGAGAAGCTCAAGCGTGTCGCGACCGGTCGCGTCGCGGCGCACAAATGCCGCCGGATCGGAGCGCCGCTCCGTCCCGTCTTTCGCAGGAGCAAGACCCGAGGGGCAGCCCGCTTCAGCAAGCGTCAGGACCGCCATGTGAGCTCCGATTCGAAATCCAGTGCGCCGTCGCTCCGTTCCGCGCGCGCGCGCAAGCGCCAGCGCCCGGGCGTCAATGTCCCAAGCCGCGCGACGTAGCGGCCGTTGCCTTGCGGCTCGAACGTCAGCGCTCGGTCGAACTGCGCATTGGTCGGCCATTCGAGCGCGCCGTTCAGCGTCGCGCCATCGATGCCTTCTGCATCACCGGCGCCCAGGACCACTTCGAGCACCGCGCCATCCGCATCGCCGCGCAGTTCAGTGGCGGCGCGCCACCCCAGAGCCGCTTGCGCACGGCGTTCGGCTAGAGTGTCGTTATAGCGCAGGCCTTGAAGGTACGAGCGCCGCACGTCCTCGCCAGGAAACGAACGCACGGCATAGACCGCGAACGTCACGTTCACAGCGATGATCGCACCAAAGAACGCCAGGATGGCCGCAAGAACATGCCAACCGCGGATCTCAAAGCTTGCCGTGCTCATGGCGGGCTCCCTGCCAGAAAGGCTGACGCGCTCGTCGCGACATCGCCTGTGTCTGTATCGCGAATGGTGAAGCGCAAATCGTGTGAGCCTGCGCCAATATCAGCCGGCGCTACGACGTGAATGCGCACATTGGTGACGCTATCGGCGTTCGCCACCGCGATCACGGCGCCATCGGCGCTCAGCGCCGGCGCTTGCAGCCGCGCGCCCTGCAATCCATCGACGGCGATCCGCACCTGGCGCGGCCGATCCGTCATGTTGATCAGCTTCAGGGCGTAGTCGTTGCGGATGCTGCCGTCGGCGAGGCGCACGAATGGCGGGCTGCGATCGCGGATGACGTTTAGATCGAGCGTCTGGCGGGTGGCCAAGCCATAAATCATAAAGGCCGCGACCAGCGCCATCAGCGTGCCGTACAAAATCGTGCGCGGCCGGATCAGCCGATAACGCGCTTGTTTGCCCGCTTTTCTGCGGTCGACATTGGCGTAGCTGTCATAAGCAATGAGCCCTTTCGGACGGCCCACCTTCTCCATGATCTCGTCGCAGGCATCGATGCAGAGCGCGCAATTGATGCATTCGAGTTGATCGCCGTCGCGGATATCGATGCCTTGCGGGCATACAGCGACGCATTGGCGGCAATCAATGCAATCGCCTCGGCCTTCCCAAGTCTCGCCCTTCTTGTGCGCGCCGCGCGGTTCGCCGCGATCGACGCGGTAGGCGACGCTCAACGCATCCTTATCGATCATCGCAGCCTGAATACGCGGCCACGGACACATATAAGTGCAGACTTGCTCGCGCATGGTCCCGGCGAGCGCGTACGTCGTGAAGGTGAGCAAGCCGATGAACAGATAGACGAGCGGGTCGGCTTGGCCGGTGAAGATAGCGCTGAACAGCGTCGGCGCGTCGCCGAAATAGAAGACCCACGCCCCGCCCGTTGCAGCCGCAATGGCGATCCAGGCCGCGTGCTTGGAGATTTTCTTGGCGGCCTTCGATAGCGACCACGGCGCCTTATCGAGCCGCATGCGCGCGTTGCGGTCGCCTTCGATGGCGCGCTCGACATAGATATAAAGATCGGTCCACACCGTCTGCGGGCATGCATAACCGCACCACACGCGGCCAAACAAGGCGGACGAGAGAAAGATCGCGAACGACGCCAGGATGAGCAGTCCGGTGATGTAGTACACCTCCTGCGGCCAGAGCTCGATGAAGAAGAAATAGAACCGCCGGCCTTCGAAATCGACGAGCACGGCCTGATCGACACGGCCCTCGCCGCGATTCCAGCGCAGCCATGGCGTGATGTAGTAGATGCCGAGCAGCACGATCATCGCCGCCCATTTGAGATTTCTGAAAAATCCCTGCGCGAGTTTCGGATAAATCTGCTCACGCTTCTTATAGAGCGCGCGCGCTTCCTTTGAGTTGACGGCGCGCGCATCGATGCCGTGCTCCTCGCCGCGCGCCGTCGTGTCGATCAGGGTGACCTTGTCCATGCCGCTAGCGTAGCGGAGCGCTCGGCGGCCCGTTTTGCGTTGGCTCAGGTGCGGCTGCCGGCGTTGCAGCTGGCGGTGGCGCATCGGGCTCGCCGCCGCCCATTTCGTGGACGTAATAGGCTAGCGCCCGCAGCGTGCCCGCGTCGAACCTCGCCTCCCAAGCCGGCATAACACCGCCGCGGCCCAGTTCGATTTGACGGCGGATTTCCTCGCGCGAGCCGCCATAGAGCCAAACATCATCGTTCAAGCTCGGCGCGCCGACATTGCGATCGCCAGCGCCGGCCGCGCCGTGACAGGCTGCGCACTGCTCCTGGTAGACAAGGGCGCCGCGCACCGCGGCGCCGCCATCAGGATCCAAGCGTCCGCGCGCGGCGGAAATGCTGATAACGTGTTCGGTTACATCACCGATCTGCCGAGGCGTCAGCAAATTGTCGCGACCGAAGGCCGGCATCATCGACATGCGCGTTTCAGCATGATCCGCGCGCACGCCGACACGTAAAGTGTGCTCGATCTCGGCCAGTGAACCGCCCCAGATCCACACATCGTCAGCCAGCACCGGGTAACCTGGCGCGCCAGCGCCGCCGGCGCCGTGACAGGTGCGGCAATAGTCGCCGAATACTGATTCACCAGCCGCGCGCGCGAACTCTTGCATTTCGGGGTCGGCTGCAATCTCCGCCGTGCTGGCGCGCGCGAGGCGTCCAAACATCGGCGCCCGCGCTGAGCGCAGCGCGCCGACATCGGCGGCGACATTGTTGCGATCGGAGAAGCCGAGAACGCCCTTGGTGTAGCCATTGCCGATCGGCCAAGCCGGCATGAGCACCCAATAAATCACCGCCGCCAAGATGCAGGCGTAGAAGATGTAGAGCCACCACCGCGGCAGCGGCGTGTCGAGTTCTTTCACGCCATCCCATTCGTGGCCGGTCGTTTCCGTACCGCTGACAGAGTCGCGCTCACGCTCGGTCATTGTCGTCCCCCTCTTCGAGCGGGCTGCGCGCCGCTTGGTCGAACTTCTTTTTGTTGCCGGGCCAGAGCGCGTAGATCACGGCCAGAGCGAAGCACACGGCGAGCAGCACGAGGCCCCACGTCTGTGCGAACTGCGTCACTTGTTCGTAAGTCATGACGCCTACCTCGTGTTCTCAGGCGCTTCGGCCTGGTAGGTGTCAAAATCGATGCCGGCGCCGAGCATCTGCAGGTACGCGATCAACGCATCCATCTCGGTGACGCGCTGCGGATTGCCGTCGAAGTCGCGCGCCGCCGCGCCCGGATAGCGCTGTTCGAAATCATACGCGTTTGGGTTCAACGGCTCGGCCTGCGCGCGCGCGTCGATGGCGGCGTTCGCCACTTGCTCGTCGCTATAGGGCACGCGCAGGAAGCGATTGGCGCGCAAATGGTTGCCCATCGGTGCGGTGTTCACGTCAGCGCGCGCCAGGAAGGCGTAAGGCGGCATGATCGATTCAGGAACAACCGAACGCGGGTCTTCCAAGTGAGCGCGATGCCATTCATCGGAATAGCGGCCGCCGACGCGCGCGAGGTCTGGCCCCGTACGCTTGGAACCCCATTGGAACGGGTGATCGTACATGCTCTCGGCGGCGAGCGAGTAATGGCCGTAGCGCTCCACCTCGTCGCGCAACGGGCGAACCATTTGCGAGTGGCAGACATAGCAGCCCTCGCGAATGTAAACCTCGCGTCCGGCAAGTTCGAGCGGCGTATAGGGCCGCACGCCTTCGACCTCCTCGATCGTGCTCTCGATGAAAAAGAGCGGCGTAATCTGTACCAAGCCGCCGATCGAGACGACGACGAGGATGCCGACAACGAGAATGAGCGAGTGACGCTCGAACCATCTGTGAAATTTCCACATGATCTTCGCGCCCCCTATTCCGCAGCGACCGCTTGCGCCGGCACGTCAGCCGTGCGGACATGCGCCGGCTCCCGACCAGTCGCCGTGCGCCACAAATTGTAAGCCATGATCAGCGCGCCGAGCAGGAACAACGTGCCGCCGAGCGCGCGGATGATGTAGTAGGGGTTCATCGCCTCGACGGTCTCGACGAACGAGTATTCGAGGAAGCCGAACTCATTGTAGGCGCGCCACATCAGCCCCTGCATGATGCCCGCGACCCACATCGAGGTGATGTAGAGAACGATACCGATGGTCGAGAGCCAAAAGTGCCACTCGACGAGCCCGTTGGAGAAGAGCGCTTTCTTTTTCCAAAGCCACGGCACGAGGCAATAAAGCGCGCCGAAACTGACGAACCCAACCCAGCCAAGCGCGCCAGAGTGCACGTGGCCGATGGTCCAATCCGTATAGTGCGACAACGAGTTGACGGCGCGGATCGACATCACCGGGCCTTCAAACGTGGACATGCCGTAGAACGCGACACTGACGACGAGCATGCGCAACACGGGATCGGTGCGTAATTTGTCCCACGCGCCTGAGAGCGTCATCAAGCCGTTGATCATGCCGCCCCAGCTCGGCATCCAGAGCATGATCGAGAACGTGGCGCCCAACGTCTGCGCCCATTGCGGCAGCGCCGTGTAGTGCAGATGGTGCGGGCCGGCCCAAATGTAGAGGAAGATCAGCGCCCAGAAGTGAATGATCGAAAGCCGGTACGAATAGACCGGACGATCAGCCTGCTTCGGGATGAAGTAGTACATGATGCCGAGGAAGCCGGCGGTGAGGAAAAAGCCGACGGCGTTGTGGCCGTACCACCATTGCGTCAGCGCATCCTGCACGCCGGAGAACAGCGAATAGCTGAACCAGCCGCTCAAGCTCACCGGCACAGCCAGATTGTTGACGATGTGCAGCATCGCGATTGTCACGATGAAGGCGAGATAGAACCAATTGGCGACGTAGATGTGCTTCTCTTGCCGCTTCCAGATCGTGCCCAGGAAGACGAGCAGATACGCGACCCACACAAGCGTCAGCCAGATATCGGTATACCAAGGCGGCTCGGCGTACTCGCGCCCCTCAGTGATGCCGAGCAAATAGCCGGTGCCGGCCATCACAATGAAAAGCTGATAGCCCCAGAACACGAACCACGGCCACAAACCGCCCGCCAGTCGCGCGCGGCAGGTGCGCTGAACGACGTAGAAACTCGTGGCGATCAGCACGTTGCCGCCGAACGCGAAGATCACGGCTGACGTGTGCAGCGGGCGCAAGCGGCCGAAATTGGTCCAGCCCCACTCTTCGAAATACATCAGATTGGGAAAGGCGAGTTGTGCGGCGATCACGACGCCGACGAGAAAGCCGGCAAGGCCCCAGAACATGGATGCGACCACGCCGGCCTTGATGACGCCGTTCTCGTAGCGGGAAGATGGATCAGCGCTAGGCCCGCGGCCTAGGACGCCGACCAGCAGCGCGCCGCCGACCAGAAAGGCGCCGAGCGCCGTCCACATCTGGATCGCGAAAGCTGAGTCGGTCGCGTTCGCGGCGCCCCAGAGCGCGAAGTAACTGCACGCTACAATAGTGGCCCCGATCGCCCACGCGTCGAGCCCGCCTCTCCGCCAACCTGCACTCGCCATCCCGCGCTCCCCAGTCATCGTGTGAGGCGGTAACAGCGCTCGCGGCGGCGGCATTTGATCTGGCTCAACGTGCGCGCCTGCGACGCAGGTAGGTACGCGGCGAGGAGCCAATCATGCGCGTTGAGAGCCTTCGAACTCATGTGTCGTCCGCCTTCGTCGTTGCGGCAGCACTTTGGCCGACGGCTTTGTGCGCAATCACCGACGCGGCCGCGACGCCGCTACAGCGGGCGATGCAGGGCGCATGGTGTGGCGCCGGGCCACAAGCGTTCGAAGTTCTAGGCCATTGCCCGGCCTGCTGGAGCGGCGCGGCGGCGTTCCTGCTTGCGGCGGCAATCGCCGCGCCTGCCCGCCATCAACGGGGCGCGCCCGCCATAAGCTCTCGCACCCGCCGCGACAACTGATTATCCAGCAGCGGCTTCTCAACGATCTCGGCCCCCGCCGCCAAAGCGCGCGCGCGCGTTTCTCGAGACGGATTGGTTGTGATCAGGATGCACGGCGCGGTGACGCCCGCGGCGCGCAAACACGACAGCAAATCCAGGCCGCTCATGCGGGGCAGCTTTTGGTCAATGACAAGGCATCGCCACAGGGTTTGATCCGGTGCGATAAGCGTCGACTCCGCATCCGGGAACGTCACAACGGACGCGCCGGCGGTCTCGAACTCAAAGCTGAGCGCATGACGCACAGCAGGGTCGTCATCGACAAGCGCCAACAGCGGCGGAAAACGGCGAATCTGATCCAAGGTGGCGCACAGCGTGCGCCAAGCCAGTCGCCGCCGCGTTGACTTGCCTCAACAAAGCTCAGCGCCGCTCAAGCTGCAACGCCATGCGCACCAATTCGGACAAGCTGTTGGCGTGCATCTTGGTCATCACGTTTGCCCGATAGATCTCGACCGTCCTCGGGCTAATGCCGAGCTTGATGGCGGCGGCCTTGTTGGAATCGCCCGCGACAATGGCTTCAAACACCTCCCGCTCGCGGGCAGTGAGATCGGCTGCGCGGGCTGCAATGTCGGCCAACTCCTTCTGCCGGCTTGCCTCGCTGCCGCTTTGAGACAGCGTGGCGCGCACCGCGCGCAGCAGCGCCTCGCCTTCGAAGGGCTTCTCCAAAAAGTCGGCGACGCCGGCCTTCATCGCCTGTACCGCCAAGGAAACGTCAGCGTGACCGGTCAAGACGATCACAGGGTGCGCCACGCCGGCGCGTTTAAGCTCCAACACCATTTCCAACCCATTCATATCGGGCATGCGGATATCGGTGATGATGCAGCCGGGTTCGAGCGCCGCGCTTCGATCAAGCAACGCGCGGGCGCCGTCATAGGTGCGGGTCGCGATGTCTTCCGCGCTCAACAGAAACGCCACGGAATCCCGCATCGGCGCGTCGTCATCGACGATATGGACAACAAACTCACTCATCTTGCGTCTCCAATGCGGGCGCGAGGCGCAAGGTGAAGCGAAAGATCGCGCCGCCACCGGGGTTCGGCTCGGTCCAAATCCGCCCGCCATGCGCTTCCACGATCGTGCGCGAGATCGAGAGCCCCACGCCCATGCCGCTCGCCTTGGTGGTCACAAAAGGCTGAAACAGCTTTGCCGCGGCAACCTCATCCACCCCCGGCCCGGTATCGGTGACGCTGACCACCGCCATGCCGTCATCAGCCGTGGCGGTAGCGATCGTCATCTCGCGCCGTGGGTGGTCGGACATCGCGTCGATCGCGTTGCGCACCAAATTGAGGATCACTTGCTGGATTTGCACCCGGTCCACCAGAACAGTCTCGGCATCGTGAGCAAGCGCATAACGCACGCGCACGCTGTGCTCTTTGGCGCCGACCAAAGCCAGCGCGCAGGCCTCTTGCACCAGCTTCGGCAAATTCTCGACCCGACGCTCGCCCTCACCGCGCGAAAGAAAGTCACGCAAGCGGCGAATGATCTCACCAGCGCGCAGCGCTTGATCGGCCGCTTTCTCCAATGCGTCATCAGCGCGTGGTTCATCGACGCCGGCGCGCTCCAAGAGCCGCCGCGCGCCGCTCAGATAATTGGCGATGGCGCTCAGCGGTTGATTGAGTTCATGCGCCAGCGCGGACGCCATCTCCCCCATCGCGCTCAGACGCGACATATGAACCAGCTCCGACTGCAACTCCTGCAGCCGCGTTTCTGTCGCTTGGCGTTCGGTTAAGTCGCGCACGAAGCCGGTGAAGACGCGCCCCCGTTCAGAGCGCACTTCGCCCACCGCCAGCTCCATCGGGAAGGTCGACCCATCCTTGCGCTCGCCGACGACGATGCGGCCAATGCCGATGATGCGGCGCTCGCCGGTGTCGAGATAGCGGTGGAGGTAGCCATCGTGCTGAGCGCGGAAAGGCTGCGGCATCAGAATCTGCACATTGCGCCCGAGCACTTCAGACGCTGACCAGCCGAACATGCGCTCGGCGCCAGCGCTGTAAGACTGCATGACGCCGTGCTCATCAATTACGATCAGAGCGTCCGGCGCTGTGTCATAAATCGAAAGCAGATGCGCTTCCCGTTCCGCCAAAGCGCGCGTTGCGTTGGCCTCGACCCGGCGCGTGCGAAACAGTCTATCGCCAGCGACGGCGACGATGGCCCCCATGATAGCGAAGATTACGAGCGTCGCGCCTTGCTCCGGCGCGATCAGCGCCGCCGCTCCCAGCGCCAAAGCGGTCGCCGCCAGCCCCGGCCCCAGGCCGCCAAGAACAGCGGCGGCGCAAACCACAGGTGTAAAGAGCAACAGCACCGGCGCATCCGGCGCAGCCCAGCGCAGCAGCATGACCAAAGCCGCCGTCGCGCCACAGGCGATCGCCACGGCGCTGTAGGCAAGGACAAGCGGCCGCCCGCGCCGCGCCGCCGCCCATTGCGTTGAAAACCGGGAGGATCGCATCGCCATCATCCTAACGTGCGCACGCGCTGAACCAAGGCGACCAATAGCGCCAGCGCCCCTCCTCGCACCTACGTGTTTTCCCTTAAGCGTTCGCCCCGAATTTTCTGGCGTTCCGACCCTGGGTATCCCGGACGCAGAGGAGAATTCCATGCGCGATCTCGGCATCGAAACGGCAGGCGGACCCACCCGGCAGGTCTCCGACTCCATCGCCCTCGGTCCTGGCTTGGTCCTGCAAGGGACTCGCATGCACTTCCGGCGCAATGAAGAAGTGTTCGGCGAGGGCGAAGCCGCCGATTACGTCTATCGAGTCGTCTCCGGCGCGGTGCGGACGATCCGCTTCTCCAGCGATGGCCGGCGCCAAATCCTCAACTTCTGCCTCCCAGGCGACATCTTCGGTCTCGAGTGCGGCGCCAAGCACACCTTGTCCGCCGAAGCGATCGCCGAAACCGACCTGGCGCTCGTCCGCCGCTCGCTGATCGACACCGCGGCGGCGCAGGATTCGGCGGCGGCGCGCGCCTTGATCAGCCTGGTGCAACGCCAGCTCCAGACCGCGCAAGACCACGCCTTGGTGCTCGGCCGCAAGGGCGCCGGCGAACGCGTCGCCGCCTTCCTGTTGCAGCTCTCGGATCGCGTCACGGCGCAATGCGAGATTGATCTGCCGATGTCGCGGGCCGACATCGCCGATTATCTGGCGCTCACCATCGAGACTGTCTCCCGCGCCTTCACCCAGATGGAACGCGACCGCACAATCGCGTTACCCAGCTCGCGTCATGTGGTTGTGCGTGATCGTTGCGCGCTGGAGCTGCTAGAAGCAGCTTGAAGGGCTCGCTACATGAAACACGCCATCGCACTCGTCGCCATCGTCCTCGCTTCCGCCTGCGCCTCACCCGCGCCCAGCGCCGCCCAGCAGCGCGTCGAACGTGGGCAAGCGATGGCGGAGCAAAATTGCAGTAGCTGCCACGCGATCGGCCGCGTCGGGGATAGTCCCCTCCCGCAAGCGCCGCCGTTTCGCACGCTCTCGCAGAACTACCCGCTCACTGACCTCGAAGAGGCTTTCGCCGAAGGCGTCACAGTCGGCCATGCCGCCATGCCGCAATTCGCCTTTGCGCCTGACGACGTCAACGCACTCGTCGCCTATCTGCAATCGATCCAGGACACGCCAACGCGCGAGTGATCAGCGCACCGGTTCTACGCTATCGATGCGATAGACAAGCGGCGCATCGTCCTTGTCGCGAATGGTGACGTATTCGCCGACAGTGAATGCGTGCTGTTCGAGCTTGAACACCGGCTCGTCGTCATCAGTCTCGCCGCGCATATAGTCGAAGAACCAATTGTGCCCGCGTCGCGCCAGATAGCCGGCACGCAACGACTCGCCCGGCGCAAACGCGCGCACCGCGCATTCGTCCTTGCATGCGCGCCATGCGTCCTCATCCAGTTTTCCATCGGTCGTAAGCGGCGCAGTCAACACGTAGCCGCGATCGCGGTCGCCAGCGATAAAGCCGGCTTCCGGATTGCGCGCGAGGTGCATCACGATTTTGCTGAGCGTCATGTCTCAGGCCTCCATTCTTGACGGACGGTCGCGCAATCCGAGGAAGCGGGTGTTGACCCTAGTCAAACCAAGTGTTTGGTCAGCGCTCTGGCCAAGCCCGCATCGACGCCCTAGATTAACAGCTGGAGGTCGATGATGTTTTGGGTTTGGATTGGCGTTACCATGTTGGTGGTTATCGGCGCGTCGGTTCTGGTCGGCCGCGCTTTGAGCAAGCCGCCGACCGAGCGTCTCTCGCGGGAAGAGCGCATCACGGCGCTTAAGGCGTCCGGCGCGCTCAAGCATCGCAAGTCGAACCGCGAGTAATGGCCGAGCCGGCGCGCGCCGAATTGCCCGAAGGCAAACCAGAGCGCTACGCGGCTCTGCGCGCTGAGATCGCCGCCGTGATCAGCGGCGAGCCAAATCTCACCGCGCGCTACGCCACCGCCGCCTCACTCCTCGCCCAGGCCTTTCCGGATCGGTTTTTCTGGACCGGCTTTTATCTCGTCGATCCCGACAAACCGAACGAACTGGTTGTCGGCCCCTATCAGGGTACGCTTGGCTGCTTACGTATTCCGTTCGGGAAAGGCGTTTGCGGCGCCGCAGCCGCGCGGCGCGAAACCATCATTGTGCCGGACGTGCACGCCTTCCCCGGCCACATCGCCTGCGACAGCCGCTCCAATTCCGAAATCGTCACACCTGTGTTCGACAAGAGCGGCGCGCTCGCCGCCGTACTCGATGTCGATTCCACGCAGTTCGATGCGTTCGACGCCATCGACCAAGCCGGCCTTGAAGCGATCTGCGCCGATTTGCTGACGACGCCCTGATTAGTCCTGCGGTCGCAGCTCTTCATCGCCGCTCGTGCTTAGCGGCGCCACAGCGGTAACGCCGTCAGCCGCCACCGGCAAAGGCGCGTCAACGGCCGCTGCCGGCGGCGCCGCTGCCCGACGGGCAAACGCTTGCAGCCCCGGGACGCTGGTCGCGCCATCGAACGCAACGAGGTTGGCGCCTTCGAACGCCGTGCCGACCGGCTCAATGCGCCCGCCGAGGCAGTCACCGAGAAACTGTTCGAGCACCGCGGCATACGCCAGGCGATTTTGCGGGCGCGTGAGTTCAGCGCCTTCGTCGGGGAAAACGAGCGAAATCAGCGGCACGCGCCGCCCACGCAGCGACAGCGCAACTTGGTCAAACTCGCTTTGCGTCGCCGCGCGGTCGCGCGCGCCCAGCCCGATCAGCAACGGCCGGCGAATTTGGCTGACGCGCTGCGCCGGCGAACGCCCACGCATGGCTTGGCGGCCCTCAGCCGTGCGCGTGTCGCCAACGCGCAGATACCAAACATCGCGCAGGCTCACCGGCGCGGCTTCGACCAAGCGGCTCAAATTTGTCGGCGCGCCATAGGCCGCGGCGCAACGGAATTGCTCCGGCGTGAAGGTGAGCCCCGCCAGCGCCGCGTAACCGCCGAAGCCCGCACCCACGATGGCGACGCGATCCGATTGCGCAACATTGTTGTCGATCGCCCATTGCAGCGCGTCTTGCAGATCTTCCTGGATACGCCCGCCCCACTCGCGATTGCCCGCGTTCAAGAACGCTTCGCCGAAACCGGTTGAGCCGCGAAAATTCACGCTCAGCACCGCATAGCCGCGATTGGCGAGCCATTGGTGCGTGGCGTTGAAGCCATACACATCACGCGCCCATGGCCCGTCATGCGGCAGCAACACAAGCGGCTGCGGCGTCTCTGGCCGCGCATCGCCATTGGTGTCCGAGCCGACCGGCAGCGTGAGATACGAAACTAGCGTCAGCCCATCGCGCGCCTCGATTTCGATCGGCGTCATCGGCTGCAACGGCGCCGTCTCTAAGCCAGGACGGTGCCGGAACAGCAAGGACAAGCGGCGATTGGCGCGGTCGCTACGATCATAGAGATGCGTGCGCGTCGGCGTCGTCGGCCCTTCTTCGACAACGACCCAGCGGCCATCGTCGGCGCTGCGCGAGGTGACGCGGAAATCGCCGGTCAGCTGATTGTCGAGAAACTCGATATCGGCCTGCGCATCGAGCTCAAGCGCGCGCCACTCAGAACGCAGATAATTCGCCGCGAACGCTTCCGGCGTGTTGGTCGCCGGATCGAGCCAAACGTCCGACACATCAGCCCGCGCGCTTTCGCCGAGCACGGTCTTTGCGCCCGTCTCCGCATCGACGCGCATCAGCACGGCGCGGTCGCGGCCGGTGGAATCCACCATCAGGAACGAACGCCCGTCCGCGTCGAAGGCCAGCGGCTGCGACAGCGCCGCGTCCTCGAACGGTATCGCAAATAGCCGCGCCCAAGCGCCGTCCACACCGCGCGCAAACACATCGACGCTGCCATTCGCCAGCGTCTTCAGCCCAAGCCGCAAGCGGTTCTCGCGATCGAGCACGAAGCGTGTGAAGCCACGAACCGCGGCAGTGTTGGCGTTGCGCTGCACGATCGTGCGCGAGCCGGTCGCCAGATCGACACGCACCAGATCGGGCCAAGCCGGGTCACGCTGGTTCAGCGTGATCACCACGCCATCGGGATCGGCCAGGCTGACGCCGACAATCTCCGCGCGCGCTCCAGCCGGCGTCAAAGCCCGCGGCTCGCCACCTTCGGCGCTGACAGCGAAGAGCTGCGTATTGCCATCGCCCTGTTCATCGAGCGCGTAGAGCAAAGTCGCGCTATCCGGACCCCAGGCAAACGAGCGCACGCCGCGGGCGCGATCGTCAGTCACCGGCCGCGCTTCATCCATGGCGCCAACCGACAGCACCCAGAGGTTCGTCACCCCGTCGCGGGCGGCGAGGAAGGCGATGCGGTCGCCGCGTGGGGAAAGCTGGGCGCCGTGCCGGACCGCCTCGCCGAACAGGTCGGCGCGCGCGATCTGGGCCGGCCCGGCGTCCGGCGCAGGCGCTTCGGCGCGCGGTCCGCACGAGGCGGCAACGCCCGCGAGCCAAAGAGCGGCGGCCGCTCCGGCCCAAAATCTGATCGTTCTCGTCCCCACTCCGGAACCTTACTGGGGCCTCACCCCACGGCCAACTCGATTGGCTGACAAGGTGTTCACCTTTACGGCACGGGTGGGGCAAGCCCCTTCCGGGACGCCACTTTTGACACCCCGCCCAGAGCGCCTTATCTCCCCTGCGCTTTGGCAAAATCGACTCACACCCCTCCCGCCGCCACCGGCGCGCTCGTTCTTGCCGATGGAACCGTTTTCTTGGGCGAAGGTTTGGGGGCTATCGGCGCTGCCGAGGGCGAGGTCTGCTTCAACACGGCGATGACCGGCTATCAGGAAATCCTCACCGACCCCTCCTACGCCGCTCAGATCGTCGCCTTCACCTTCCCGCACATCGGCAATGTCGGCACGAATGACGAGGACATCGAAACCTCATCGCCCGCCGCAGCCGCCGCAGCGCGCGGCGCGATCTTCCGCACCGCGCCGACCGAGCCGTCGAACTGGCGCAGCACCGATACGCTCGATAGCTGGCTGAAGAAGCGCAACGTCATCGCGCTCGCCGGCCTCGATACGCGCGCACTGACGCGCCGCATCCGCGAGCACGGCATGCCCAACGTCGTCATCGCGCACGCGCCGGATGGCAAGTTCGATATCGAAAAACTGCACGCGCGAGCCAAAGCTTGGCCGGGCCTCGACGGCCTCGATCTCGCGAAAGAGGTGACGACGGCGCAGAGCTACATCGTCAATGAAGGCCGCTGGCAGTGGCCGCTTGGCGTGCAGGAGGTCAAGAAACCGAAATTCACCGTCGTCGTTCTCGATTACGGTGTGAAACGCAACATCCTGCGCGCGCTCGGCGACATTGGCGCGCGCACAATCGTGCTGCCCGCCACCGCCACCGCTGAAGAAGTGCTCGCGCACAAGCCTGATGGCATCCTGCTCTCGAACGGCCCAGGTGATCCCGCTGCGACGGGCGTGTACGCCGCGCCGGTGATCAAAACGCTGGTCGAGAGCGGCAAGCCGGTGATGGGCGTCTGCCTCGGCCACCAGATGCTGGGCTTAGCCCTCGGCGCCAAGACACTGAAAATGCCACAAGGCCATCACGGCGCAAACCACCCGGTGAAAGATCAAACCACCGGCAAAGTCGAAATCGTCTCGATGAATCACGGCTTCGCCATCGATACGGCGACGCTGCCGAAAGGCGTGAAAGAAACCCACGTCTCGCTATTCGACGGCTCAAACTGCGGCATCGAACTCGAAGGCAAGCCCGTGTTCTCGGTGCAGTACCATCCCGAAGCGTCGCCAGGCCCGCAGGATAGCCACTATCTGTTCGAGCGATTTGCGAAGCTGATGGCGAAAAAGACAAAGAGCGCGGCTTAGGGCTCGGGCGTAAAGCTCAAGTCTCCAAGGCAAGCGTCCCTTCTCCTGGTTAAGGAGAAGGTGGCCCGAAGGGCCGGATGAGGTTTACAGTGTCTGCAAACAATGGCCGAGCCCCTCTTGGCCCCGAGTGGACGTGCAGACTTAAGGGCACGCGCCAAAGAAGGCGCATCCGGCAATGAGCGCGACGAATAGCGCTGGGCCAATCAACGCTGGCGACGTGACGGCGAGTATCCACCAGGCGCGCAAGCCCCTTCTCGCGAAAACTGCAAGGACAAGGCCGCCCCATAACACCAGCAATGCACCACTGACTTGGATCCCGAGATCAGCTTGCAGTGGCGCAATGCGTGCCAAGTACATCAGTTCGACGATGAACGCGCACGCCCCAACAACAAGGGTGCTGATGGTGAGGGGATCAGGTTTCATTTGGCGAGGAGTTGTGACTGACACGAGCAACAGGTCAACGTCTGCTTCCGGCGAAATGCAGACCTTCCAAAAGCGCTGGCTGGATTGCGCCGCCAGTCTTCACATTCGCCAGCAAACCTCATCCGGCCGCTGCGCGGCCACCTTCTCCTTAACCAGGAGAAGGGACGCGGTGGCTGTCGCCGGCGAGTAATGTTCGCACTTGCTGCGCCTAACCCGCCTTCACCACCGCAGCCCCCGGCTCCAGTTCTTCCTCCACCAACCGCGCAATATCCTGCAGCATTTTCAGCTGCGCCGCGTTCAGCGTGCGGGGTTTGCGATCAACGATACAGAACGCGCCGACGCAGGCGCCGTCAGCCGTATGCAGCGGGATGCCGGCATAGAAGCGCACGCGCGGATCGCCGACGACGGCGGGATTTTCGGCGAAGCGATCATCTTGCAATGCATCGCCGACGACGAGCGGGCCATCGCCCAAAATCGCGTGCGAGCAGAAGCCAATATCGCGCGGCGTTTCGCTGAAATCGAAGCCGCGATGCGACTTGAACCATTGCCGATCGCGGTCGACCAAAGTGATGAGCGCAATCGGCACGTCGAGCGCGGCCGTCGCGATACGCGTGTGGCGCTCGAAGCGCTCCTCGATCTCGGTGTCCAGCAGCCCCAGCCGATGCACCGCCGCCAGCCGTTCTTCTTCGTCGCGCGGCAGCGGCGCTTTGCGCCAGCGAAACATCGACCGCATCAGCCACGCGCGCAGGCGCGAGCGCGCGTATTGCAAACTGTAAGGCCGCGTCAGCCAATCGGTGACGCCCGCCTCCTCGCCGCGCTCAATATCGACATTCGCTTGATCGCCGACGACAATAATCGGCGTCTGATGCTCCACATCTTCGCCCTGCAGCGCACGCAGCGCACGGCACAGCCCCACCGGATCGCCGCCATCGGCGTCGCCCACAAACACGAGCGAGGCGCGCCCGGTCCGCACCATGTCCTTCACCGTGTCGAGCGCCGCATCGGCCAGAATTGGGATTTCGTCCGCTTCGGCGGCGGCGGCGAGCATGTCGCGATCGTCCGCCGCGACGCCTAGAATGAGTACCAATTCCTTCGCGAGATTGTCCGTCGGATTGACCAAGCTCGACGGCAGGAACGGCGCAAAGCGCGCGCGATCGTCGCCCTCAAGCACAATCGCCTGGCCCTCGGCGGCGCCAAAAACCTCCAGCGACGAACCCGCGGCGGCAGCGCGCGCGCTTGCAATCCCGATCAAGCCATCGACCGCATCATCGCTGCGACCCGGATCGTGGTGATAGAGCGCCACGCGTTTGACGCCAGCCGCCATGCCCGCGTCGACCGCGTACTCGATCGTGCTGTGGCCCCACCCGACTTTCTCGGGATATTCCTCGGCCGTGTATTGAGCGTCATGGATCAACAAATCCGCATCGCGGATGAACTCGACATGCGCCGCATCGCCGCCTTCAACCACTTCGGCATGGCCGTGACCGGCATCAGCGCTGTGCGGTTCGTGATCGGACGCATAGACCAGGCTCGCCCCATCCGCCTCGATCCGATAGCCGACCGTCAGCGCCGGGTGGTTGAGATAGTGGGTGGTGATGCGCGTATCGCCGATCGAGAACGCGCCTTCGACGATCTCATGGAAATGCACGTTCGCCGCGAACGCGTTCAGCGCGACCGGGAAGTAAGCATAGTCCATCTGCCCCGCGAGCACGTCGCGCAGCGGCTGACCAAGCCCGCGCGGCCCATAAATGTGCCACTCGTTCGCCGCGTCGAACAACGGCCCGAAAAACGGCAGCCCCTGGATATGATCCCAGTGCGTGTGCGAGATGAGGATGTGCCCGGTGCGCGCCTTGCCCGCATCGATCAGCGCTTGCCCCAGCGCGTGCGCGCCAGTGCCGCAATCGATCACGATCACCGTCCCGTCGTTGGGCCGCACCTCGACGCACGACGTATTGCCGCCATAGCGCACGGTCGCGGGTCCAGGCGTCGCAATCGATCCGCGCGTCCCCCAGAACCGAACAAGCATGCTCTAACCTTTGCGTCGAATGACGTGGATGCAGTCTGCGGCGCGGCAGCGGCGCTCGCAAGTGGGGCGGCGCACGTAGCCTGCGCTACGCGTCCACTTGCGTGCGCGCCTTCGCGCATGCACGCTTGCGCACATGACCAAACCCGCCCTCCTCGTGCATCCCCCGCTTGGCCTCTTCGAGATGCGCCTTGCCGATTATGACGTCGTGCATTGGCCGCCAAAAGACGAGCAAGTTCGCAAAGACATTCGCGCCGCCGTCACAATCGGCCATGTCGGCATTTCCAATGCGCAGATCGACGCGCTGCCGGAGCTTCAATGCATCGTCTGCTTCGGCGTTGGCGTCGACGGCATCGATCTAGGCTACGCCGCCAAACGCGGCGTCGCCGTTACACACGGCCGCGAAATCAATCATGAGGACGTCGCCGATGTCGCGCTCGGCCTCATCATCGCGACGTCACGCTCCTTCACCGAGGGCGAACGCGTGCTGCGCGAGGGCCGCTGGACGCCGCCGCTGGCGGTGCCGCCGCAGCGGCGCTTGCGCGGGCGGAAACTCGGCATTGTCGGCATGGGCGCCATCGGCCAAGCCATCGCCCACCGCGCCGAAGCCTTCGGCCTCGAAATCCGATGGACCGGCCCGCGCGCCAAGCCGGACGTGCGTCACGCCTACGAACCCGATCTCAAAGCGCTTGCCACCTGGGCCGACATACTCGCCCTCGCCCCGCGCGGCGACCAAGCCGGCCTCATTACCGCTGAGATCATCGCCGCCCTCGGCAGCGACGGCGTCTTGATCAACATTTCGCGCGGCACTGTCGTCGATGAAGACGCGTTGATTGCAGCACTGAAATCCGGCGCGCTTGGCGGCGCGGGGCTCGATGTTTTCCAAGAAGAGCCGACGCCGACATCGCGCTGGGCCGACGTGCCCAATTGCACGCTCACGCCACATCTCGGCGGCGGCACGCGCGAGGCGCTCTATGCCGGCTCGCAAAACGTGCTCGAAAATCTCCGCCGGTTTTATGCCGGCGAGCCGCTGCTGACGCCGCTCGCGTGACTCTCGTCACATCGCGCCGACGCTGACACATGTTTGATCGCTCCACGGAACGGGGAGATCGGTCATGGAAGCGCTGTTGTCATTTGCCGGGATCGTTGGCGCGGTGTGCTGCGTCGCCATGTATGCCGCGGTGAGCTTCGGCAAAATCAATGCTGAAAAACCGCTCTTCTTTCTGGTCAACGGCGTCGGCGCCGGCCTCATTCTGATTGGCGCGGCGCAAGAGTTCGACATCGGCGATCTGGGCACGATCGCCCAAGAGCTGATCTGGGCCGCCATCAGCCTCTACGGCGCCGCCCGCGCCTACGCCAAAACCCCAGGCTGGCAGCGTGCGATCGAGCGCTGGACGAACGCCGTCGCCTCGTCGCCGCTCTGAACGGCGCGGGCGAACAAGCAAAAGGGCGGCGCCTCATCAGCGCCGCCCTCAGCATTGTCCAGACCCTATCGCTTAGCGCAGTTCGAACGTCACGCCGACGCTGACGCGCGTTTCGATTTCACCGGGCGAGATCGGCGGCGGCGGCGCGGCTGAATCCTGCGCGGCCATGCGCTCCATCGCCATCGGCACGATCGGCGGCTGGAAACCCCCGCCTTCGCTCACGGCGACGATGCGATGCACCCGCATATTCAGCGCGCTGGCATAGAGTTCGGCGCGGCGGCGCGCTTCGGCGATCGCATCACGACGCGCGGCGTCGAGTTGCGCATCAGGATCCTGATACGAAAAGTATACGCCGTTGACCGTATTGCCGCCCGCCGCGACCGCCGCGTCGATGACGCGGCCGGTCGTGTCAATGCGGCGCACCTTCGCCGTCACCGTGTTGCTGGCCTGGTAACCGGTGATGCGCGGCGACTGGCCTTCGACATATTGCTGTTGCGGATAGACCGAGACATTCGACGTCTGAATATCCCGCTCGGCGACGCCCGCACGTCGCAGCGCTTGCGTCAGCGCCGTCATCCGGCGCGAATTCTCAGCCAGCGCCGCGGCGGCGGTCTGGCCCTCGGTGGTGACGCCAAGATTGATCGTCGCCATGTCCGGGCGTCCTTCCGACGAGCCCTCAGCGCTCACGGTCAGCAATGTGCCCTGCACCGCCGGCACGGAAACCTGCGGCTCTTGCGCGGCCGCGATTTGCGGCGCCGCAAACGTCGCCATCACGGCGAAAGCCGCCGCCACTTTGATCAGTCGCATCGAGAAACTCCTTGAACCCTGCACGCCGGGAGACACCCGCTTTGGGCGCCCAAATTACGGCGGCGTCACGGTTTTTGGCCGCGTTATCGGAAATGTGACCGGGCGCAACCTTGTTCCGTCCCAAGCGTTGAATTCGCAACACAGGAGCCGCGCCCATGACCGACACGCCCCGCCCGACCCCCAGCGACGACGCCGAGAACCCCAAGCCCAAAAAGGTCCGCGACGCCGGCCCCGACGCCATGGAAAACCCGCCCGAAAAGTGGACCGAAGTCGACGAAGCCAGCGACGAAAGCTTCCCCGCAAGCGACCCGCCGTCGAAGTATTAGCCTAGTCTGCCGGATGATATCGTGATATCATCCAGCATGGCCGACATTCTGATCCGCAAAATCGATGAAAACACGAAAGCGCTGTTGAAACGGCGGGCGGAACGTCGCGGCAAAAGTCTCGAAGCTGACCTCCGCGAGACTTTAGAAAAGCTGGCGCAAGAGGAGGTTCCAAACCCAGACGACGCAGAACCGTTTGGAACCTGGGCTGTACGCATCAGTCGCCCAGGCTTCGACGATTTCGATGATATCCTTACGGACGTCCGAGACGCGCCAATCCGCGCCGCCACTTTCGATTGAAGCATGATCCTGCTCGACACCAACGTGGTCTCTGAGCTGGTCCGCGCCGCACCTTCCTTCGCAGTTGTTGATTGGATCAACGCCAATTCTTCCCAATCCGCGATCTCCACCATAACGGTTTTCGAGTTGAACATTGGGATCGCGCGTCTTCCGGACGGCAAACGCCGTGACGCGCTTAGACACGCCATCGCGCGTATCATCCGCCGTTTTGGGCCAAATATTTTGAGTTTCGACGTCGCTTCGGCTCATGCTGCTGTCGATCTGGCGCAGCGCGCTCGGTCTGCAGGCAAGGCGCTTTATCAACGGGACAAATTGCCAGACTTACAACTAGCCGGGATCGCTGCTGCCTACGGCCTCCCCCTCGCCACCCGCAATGTCGCCGACTTCAAAGGCCTAGGCATCGACCTCATCAACCCTTGGGAAACGAGCTAATTTCAGCGCGCCCAGAATCGTTTCGGCGAATCGCTGTATAATAGCGCTTGGTTCATCCTCAGGTTCTGATGCGCTTTTCCGACACCTTGCTACGCCAGGTGCGCGACCGGGTCTCCATTGCCGACTATGCCGGCAAAAGGCTGACCTGGGATAAGCGCAAGTCCCGCCCCTCGGCGGGCGACTATTGGGCGTGCTGTCCGTTCCACCAGGAAAAGAGCCCGTCTTTCCACGTGCTCGACCAGAAGGGCATCTTCAACTGCTTCGGCTGCGGCGAAAAGGGCGACGTCTTCACGCTTGCCATGAAGCTCGAGGGCCTGAACTTCCCCGAAGCTGTCGAGAAGATCGCCGAATACGCCGGCGTGCCGCTGCCGAAGGACGATGTCGAAGATCGCGGACAGGACGATCGCCGCAAACGCTTGCTCGCCATCACCGCGCACGCCGCGAAACTCTACAAAGACGCACTCCGCTCCTCAGGCGGCGCCGACGCGCGCAAATATCTGCAATCGCGCGGCATCGATGCGGACGTGTGCGAGCAATTCGGCATTGGCCTTGCGCCTGACGAATGGACCTGGACGCTCGATAAGCTGAAAGCTGAAGGCTACAGCATCGACGAAATCATCGACGCAGGCGTCGCGCGCGAAGGCTTCGAAGGTAAGCCGCCGATCGATACGTTCCGCGGCCGCGTCACGTTTGAGATTCACGACACCAGCGGCAAAGTCATCGGCTTCGGCGGCCGGGCGTTGGCGAAGGACGCCAAGGCCAAGTACATCAACAGCCCCGAAAGCGCGCTCTACTCCAAGAGCCGCGTACTCTACCGCTTGAAACAGGCGCGCGAGTTGTTGGCGCGCACCAAAGCGCCGGGGCTGGTTGTGGGCGAAGGCTATCTCGATGTCATCGCCTTTGAGCGCGCAGGCATCGCAGCTGTGGCGCCGTGCGGTACGGCGCTGACGGAAGATCAGCTCGCTTTGCTCTGGCGCTCCGGCGGAGAGCCGACGCTTTGCTTCGATGGCGACGAAGCCGGCAAGCGCGCCGCCGACCGCACGCTCGATCTCGCGCTGCCGCAACTCGCGCCCGGCCACACGCTCCGCATCGCCTACGCCCCGCAGGGCCAAGACCCTGACGATATCTTCCGCTCAGGCGGTGCCGAAGCGTTGACCGCGCTCCTCGCCGCCGCAGCCCCCTTCTCCACCGCCCTGTTCGACCGCGAACATGCCCGCCACGGCCTCGGCACGCCGGAAGCGCGCGCCGCTTTCCAGGCCGCGCTCAAGGACGCCGCCGGCAAAATCGCCGACCGCGACACCAGCCGCGCCTACTTCTCCGACCTGCTGCAGCGCTACAACGCCCTCGTCCGCGCCCAGCGCCCGCCGTTTCAGCCGCAAGCGCAGGGCTCCGGCGGCTGGAAGCGCGGCCCGCAAATCCTGCCGCCGACCCAAGAGCTTAAGGCCCAAGCCAGCGTCCGCCCCCGGCCAGCGGCTGAAAACTTCCTCCGCGCCGCCGCCGATTTCCCCGGCGTGCTGGCCCGCTACAGCGATTGGATCGACCGGCTCGAGATCACCGACCCCGAATTGGACGCTATCCGCACCGCTCTGGCTGAGTTTGCAGATGCCCCCGATGGCCATGGGGCCATTGACCGGCAGGCTCTCAGCCTCCATTTGAGCCGGTCGGGGAACGACCGCGCGGCAGCGCGGATTTCGCGTTGGCCCAAGCCGGGTCTCGCGAGCGACGGTGCCGACGTCGAAGCCGAGTGGCTGGCGCTGGCGACGCGAGAGGTGGTGCTGCCAGCGATCAGGGAGGAATTGTCCGAGCTACGGATGGCCGCCGCCGAGGGGGACGAGGCGGCATTCGTTCGTTTCCAGGCCTTGAGCCGCGAAGCGCGCGATATCGAAGCCCGCGCGCGCGAGGCCAAACTTGACGATGTGCAAGACGATCAGTCCGGCGACCTAGTCGCTTAGCAAAAGATGCCTATTTCCGATGAGTAAGAGCAAAGTTTCAATGAGCAAAACCGACGAACCGACGACGGACGAAAAGGACGCGCCAGAGGGCCCGATCCTCGATCTCTCCGATGCGGCCGTGAAGAAGATGATCAAAGCCGCCAAGGCGCGCGGCTTCGTCACCCACGAAGAGCTCAACAAGGTGCTGCCGTCGGAAGAGTTCTCCTCCGAGCAGATCGAAGACGTGATGAGCCAACTCAACGAGATGGGCATCAACGTCGTCGACAATGAAGAAGAAGGCGAAGCCGCCGAGGACGAACCCAAAGCCATCGCCACGCGAGAAGAGACGACCACCAAGGTCGCCGTCACCAACACCCGCGAAGACGCTGACCGCACCGACGATCCGGTGCGCATGTATCTGCGCGAAATGGGCTCGGTCGAACTGCTCTCCCGCGAAGGCGAAATCGCCATCGCCAAGCGCATCGAAGCCGGCCGCGACGCGATGATCCGCGGCCTCTGCGAAAGCCCGCTCACCTTCGAAGCCATCATGGTGTGGCGCGACGAATTGCGTGAGCAAAAGATCCTGCTGCGCGACATTATCGATCTCGAAGCCACCTACGGCGCCGAGATGGGCATCGTCCCGCAATCGGCGCCCGGCGTGAACGCCGACGGCCTGGTCGATCCCGAACAAGCCAAAATCGAAATCGCCGAGACCGAGCGCAAGAAAGCCGAAGCCGCAGCGAAAGCCGCCGCGCCCAAGCCCGCGCCCGTCGAAGGCGAAGAGCGCGACCCGGCCGAAGCCGCCGCCGAAGCCGATAGCGACAGCGAGTTCGACGACGAACAAGCGATCTCGATGTCGGCGATGGAAGCCGAGCTCAAAGAAGGCGTGATGTCGACGCTCGACAACATCGCCGAGGCCTTCGGCCAATTCCGCAAGCTGCAAGAAAAGCGCATCGAACTGCGCCTGCAAGGCAAGTCCCTGCCCGGCGCCAAGGCCGAGACCTACGACACCGCGCAGAACACGATCATCGAAGAGCTGAAGAAACTGAAGCTCAACAATGCGCGTATCGAAAGCCTGGTCGAGCAGCTCTACGCCATCAATCGCAAACTCATTCAGCTTGAAGGCAAGCTGATGCGTCTGGCCGATTCAAACGGCGTCTCGCGCATTCAGTTTCTGGAAGCCTATCAAGGCAGCGAACTCGATCCGAAATGGACCGAGAAGGTCGCCGCCAAATCGAAGAACTGGGCCAAGTTCGTCGCCGCCGAGGCCGACGACATCGCCGACATTCGCGGCGAAATCGGCGTGCTGGCGCAAGAAACCGGCGTGCCGATCGACGAATACCGCCGCATCGTCCACGCCGTGCAAAAAGGCGAACGCGAAGCGCGCCAAGCCAAGAAGGAAATGGTCGAAGCGAACCTCCGCCTCGTCATCTCCATCGCCAAGAAATACACCAATCGCGGCCTGCAATTCCTGGATCTGATCCAGGAAGGCAATATCGGCCTGATGAAGGCCGTCGATAAGTTCGAGTATCGTCGCGGCTACAAGTTCAGCACGTACGCGACGTGGTGGATTCGCCAAGCCATCACGCGGAGCATTGCGGACCAAGCGCGCACCATCCGCATTCCGGTGCACATGATCGAGACGATCAACAAATTGGTGCGCACCAGCCGCCAGATGCTGCACGAAATCGGCCGCGAGCCGACGCCCGAAGAACTTGCCGAAAAACTGGGGCTCCCGCTCGAAAAAGTCCGCAAGGTGATGAAGATCGCCAAGGAGCCGATCTCCTTGGAAACGCCAATCGGCGACGAAGAAGATTCACACCTCGGCGACTTCATCGAAGACAAAAACGCCATCCTCCCCGTCGACGCCGCCATCCAATCCAACCTGCGCGAAACCACCACGCGCGTCTTGGCGAGCCTCACCCCCCGCGAAGAACGCGTCCTCCGCATGCGCTTCGGCATCGGCATGAACACGGACCACACGCTGGAAGAAGTGGGGCAGCAGTTCAGCGTTACACGCGAACGGATCAGGCAGATCGAAGCGAAGGCGCTGCGAAAGCTGAAGCACCCGAGCCGAAGCCGGAAGCTGCGGAGCTTCTTGGATAATTGATGCGCGCCGCCGCTCTTACATTCGCTTTTCTCGCCTTTTCAATCGTAGGCGCGGACGCTCAGCAAGTTCAGCTGAATTGCAATGCCGGCCCGGTCGAACAAACTTTTGGCGGAACGCCGTGGGTCGTATACGGCTGCGACGATGGCCGGTCGATCGTCGTAGCGACCAGAGCTGACAATCCCGCTAACCCATTTGTGTTCGTGGTCGCATGGGAGCCGCACGGCTATCGCGTGCACGGCGAAGGAAATGGTGACCGAACCGCGTCCGCGTCAGCCTTTGACGAATTGAGCGCGATGAACCAAGAGCAGATAACCGCTCTCTACTCTTCTGCTCAACAAGCCGAATAATCCATCATTCCGGACGCGCGCTTTGCGCGCGATCAGGAACCCAGGGGCCAACGCACCGCCGCTCGCCCCTGGCTTCCGGGCTCTTCGCGTGCCGCGAAGCCCCGGAATGACGACGGTGACGGTTTGTGCTAGCCTCCAGCCACCATGGCAGACACGCTCACCATCTCCATCCCCGCCCCACTCGCGGACGAAGTCCGCGCCGCCGCCGAAGCGCGCGGGCTGACGCCGGAGGAGTATGTGCGTGAACAGATCACTGGCGATCTCGCCTTCGAGGCCGAGTACAACGACTTGAGCTGGGAGGAAGACCTCCGCCGCTTCGAAGAGCCGGGCGCCAATGCCCTTGCCGAAGACGTCTTTGCCGAAATCCGCGCACGACTCGAAGCTAGGGCCGCGCCGCGCAAATGAGGCGCGTGGAGCTGCGCCCGGCCGCGCGGCGCGACATGCTCCGCTTCGAACGCTCTCTGAACCGCCATAGCCCACAAGCCGCCCTGCGCATGTTCAGTCTCGTGGCGGGCCGCATCCTGTCGCTCGCGACCGAGCCGTTCAAAGGCGTCGAACGTCAAAGCGGCTTTCGAGAACTCATCATCAAGTTCGGCAAGTCCGCCTACGTCGTGCGGTATCGCGTGAGTGATGAGGCGGTGATCGTCACGCGCGTATGGCACAGCCTCCAGAACCGGCCGCGCTAAGGTCGAGAATACGAGGATAAGCCCCCACCAATCCGACCGGTCCCGCGCCGCGCTTATACTGCGCGCCAACATGTCCGCGATCGCACCCACCCGCACAGCCCCCATTGCGCTTTGGCGCATTGCGCAGGGGTTTTTGCACATCCTCTACAATCTCTTCGGCGCGCCGGAGGACGTTGCGTTTCGTCATACGCTGACGCGCGGGCCGTATGCGCTGCTGCTCTCGTGGTTGCGCGTTGGCGAAGCGATGATGCGGCGGCTGATTGCGATCGAAGCGGCGGCGTTTCCCAAACCTAACACGCGCCCGCTGCTGCACGCGTCGCGCACACGCAAACGCCGCGCGATCGGGTTTGAGTGCGATAAGCCGGAAGAGTGGCGCGTGTGTTTTCGGTGCCTACAGTCTTCCCCGCTTCGACAAGCTCAGCGTCGCGCCGGTGGATGCGCCAGTGGCCAAGAAAGCGCGACCCTGAGCCTGTCGAAGGGCGCGCGGCGCGCCGGTCCGCCAACCTTTTACTCCGCCTGGCCGCTGGCGGAGCGTTACGAAGCGCTCATTCGCGTCTTCAACGATCCCGCACCGTACGCGCGCCGTCTGGCGCATCGCCTCCATGCGCGCCCGCATCTCATCAGCGCCGTGCTCGCGGCGCCGGCGGAGTACGAACACCGTGTCGACTCGTCCGCCGAGTTCACCACCGCAGCAAAGCACGCATGGCCATGCAGGCACGACACAAGCTGAGCGCCATCACTGCTAACGCATGTTAAGACCTTCGGAACCACGCGCTTCCGGAGGCGCGCACGGCTGCGCGTAAGTTCCGTTGTTTCGGTTCAGCCGCGCCAACTGCAAAACAATTTGAACATAAGTGCATCCCCGCGCGTAGCCCTCACATCGTCGAGGCGGAGTGACGATCAGCAAGGGGAACTATCTTTATGAAACGATTTATTGCATCCGCTCTCACGGGCGCGGCGATGCTTGGCGCCGCCGGCGCTGCGCACGCGCAAGACTGGCAAGGACTCTATGTCGGCGGTCACGCTGGCCACGGCTTTCAAGATGAAGACGGCGAGTTCATCAGCTTCGACACCAATCTCGATGGCAGCTTTGGCGACACGGTGAACACCACCGCGCCCGCCAACGCATTCGCATCGGGCTTCTGCGATGGCCGCGCACGCGGCCCCACGCCAGACCTTGGTTGTGACGACGCCGAAGACGGCGTCGATTACGGCTTACGCCTCGGTTACGACTGGCAGTTCGGCAATATCGTTGTCGGCGCGCTCGGTGAATACTCAGGCAACGCCATCATAGACAGCGTCTCCGCCTTCAGCACCACGCCCGCGCGTTACACCATGACGCGTGAACTGGAAACGGTGGCGGCCTTGAGACTGCGCGGCGGCTTTGCCTTCTCGAACCTGCTCGTCTTCGCCACTGGCGGCTATGCGTGGGCGCAAATCGACCACGAGTTCAGCACCAGCAATGGCGTCAACACCTTCACCGAAACCGATGACGGCGAAGCTGACGGTTACCAATACGGCGCCGGCGCCGAATGGGCGTTCACACCACGTTGGCGCGTTGGCGCGGAATATATCCGCACCAATCTCGATGACGGCGACTACACGGTGCGCGCCAGCGGCCCAGCGCCGGTGGACAATCCGTTCATCCTCGTCAACGCTGCGGGCACCGACTTTACCCGCAGCAATGATGAGTTCGAGTTCGACAGCGTTCGCGTCACGCTGAGCTATCGCCTCGGCGACTAAGACGGGGTCTTCGAGGGCGCGCGCTGACAGCGTGCGCCCTCACCCGCTTCAAAAGTAGTTGAAGCTGATCGAAATGCGCGGCTTCTTGGCGCCATTGGCCGGCACTTCATGGCGCACGAAGCTCTCCCACATCAAAACTTCGCCGGCCTTCGGCGTCACATAGACAAACGTCCGCTCGCTCTCGGGCGCATCATCGCTGCGCTGCGGTGCGGCCATCATCAGCGGATGACGCGGATCTTCCAGTTTCAGCGCTGACGATCCGGGCGGTGTTTCAACATAAAACGTGCCGCTCAAAACGCTGTGCGGATGGATGTGTCCGCTATGTGCGCCGCCAGACTCCAACACATTGATCCAGATCGAATCCAGCTTCAGCTTTCGCCCGCCGAGATCGAAATGCAACGCGCGCGCAAAAGCGGCGGCATGCTTATCCAACACCCTGGCAAGTGCGCCTATACTGGGATCGCGCTTCGGCAGATCGTCGAGCGAGGCATAGGAGGTGTAGCCGCGATAGTTCTTCTCTCTGCTCCACGCTTGACCCGCCGCATCGTCGGCGGCGATGACGCGGCAGCTCTTGGCGAGATCGCGCAGATCCACGCCCTCCACCGCCGCGCGGTAGAGCTTGGTGACGAACAATGTTGCGATCTCAGCCATGGCGACGCGAGCTTAGAGCGCGCGCAGCTTTTGGCGGCAACGTCATTCGCCCTACCAAGAAAAGAGCGCCCCCGTTTCCGGAGGCGCTCAGGCAGTCAACACATCCGCGCGGGAGGCGACGGATGGGCGGGCAAAGAGATCAGTTCGCCGAGGCGACCTGCACGGCCGGCGTGATCGAAGCGATGGTCAGTTCCGCGCCGCGGGTGACTTCGCAGCGGACATTCTGGAGCTGACCGTCGCGCCACAAGTCGAGATCGATGCGCACGAGGCGGGCGCGCACCAGGGCGTTGTCGAGACGGACCTGCTCAGGCGCGGCATTCCATTGGCTGACGACCTCGGCGCGGCAGAGCGCAATCGCAGCACTGCGGTCAGAGGCGGTATCGGCGGACGCCATAGCAGGCAGACCGAAGGCAGCTAACGCCATGGCGGAAAACAGGAATTTCTTCATTTGAGACCCTCCGGGGAAGAGACGCCGGTTGTAATATGACGACCGGTCTATTTGTTGGATATCACTAGACCGGTCGTCATACAAGTGCTAATTTACCGCCATGGCTAAAGTTTCATCCGCTCGCGAAGACATGCTCACCGCCGCCGTCGAGCTCTTCGGGGCCCGCGGCTATGACGGCGTCGGCGTCGCTGAATTGTTGGAAAAATCGGGCGCCCCGCGCGGCTCGCTCTATTTCCACTTTCCGGGCGGCAAGCCCCAGATCGGCGCCGAAGTGGTGGCCCGCGTGGGCACGGAGGTCGCGGCTCGGTTTCGCGCGCTGCACGATAGCGGCGTCACGCTCGACCAGTTCATCGAGCAAGTGTTCAAGGCCACCGCGAAAGAAAGCAAAGAACGCTGCTACGAGGCGTCTTGTCCCATGGCCGCGATTGCGACGGGATTCGGCAGCAGCGATCAAAAACTGGCGGAAGCCGTGCGCGGCGCGTTTGAATCCTGGGAAGCGGAAATCCGCCTCGCCGCCGAGACGCGCGGCATGAGCGCGGGCAATGCCGCCATCTTCGCCTCCGCCATGCTGACGGCGATGGAAGGGGCGATGGTCATTTCCAAAGCACAAGCGTCATCGATGCCGCACCAAAGCGCCGCGCGCGCGATCCAAGCGCTCGCCACGGTGTTGACGCCAAACTAATCCAACAGCCAGCGGCCTGTGATAAGATGGCGCCATGCGCCTCAACCAAATTACCGCCGCTGCGACTGACCTCAACGCCTCGATCGCGTTCTACGAATTGCTAGGCCTCCGGCTGATCGTGAAAAGCCCGCACTATGCGCGCTTCGAGGCGCCAGACGGCGAAGCCACATTCTCGCTGCACGTCACAGACGGCGAAATCCCGCGCACCAATGCGCCGCAGCTGTATTTCGAAGTGAACGACGTTGTTTTCGAAGCGAAGCGGCTCGCGCACGCCGGCGTCGTTATCGAACAACCACCAACAATGCAGACCTGGGCGTGGCATGAAGCCTGGCTTCGCGATCCGGCCGGCAATCAGATTTGCCTCTTTAATGCGGGCGAAAACCGTCGCTACCCGCCTTGGCGCATCGATGCGGCGCCAGGCGCAAACAATCTGCACCTGGTCATCCGCGATGGCGCATTGTGGTCGCTGGTGAAAATTGACGGCGGCGAAGAGGCATGGCGCACGCTGCAAGATCGCTTCGGCGACTACAAGGCCTCGCTCGGTCCGTTCGATCTATTCGACGTGCTGACCGTACTCGAACGCGATTGGCCTGAGCTTTTCCTCACGCACCAAAACGCCATCCGCGCATTCGCCGTCAGCGCTGAGACGGAGCTGTCGTTCTAATAATTCATCTCGTGCAGCACCGCCGACCAGCCGATCGTGCCGATAAACGCAAGGATCGCGCCCAAAAACAAAACGCCGATCACAAGCAACACCAGCGCCCCGATCCACGAAATGCGCGACAGCAACAAGCCCGTCTCATCGCCAGTTTCGCGCGCTTGGCCCGCGCCGATCACGCCAAGCACGAAAGCGGCGATGGTGGGCAAGAGCGGAATGATGAAGCCCAGCGCCAAACAAACGCAACCGATCGAACCCAGCACCGTAGCCGTAGAACTGGGTTGGCTGACACCACGCACGCCGGACCAGGCGCCGGGCACGGCGAATACGCCACGCGCGCCGCCGCCGTCTTCGACGAAATCGACAATCTGGCCAGCCGTTGGCGTTCCCGCCGAGCGCCATTCGCTCAACGGAAATTCCAACCTTTGATCGTTCGGACCAAGAAGAGTGCCGCGCCCATCATGAACGCCGAGAATTGTGCCACGCATAAGCGCGACTTAAGCCTCCACGGCGTGTGCGCGCAATGGCTAGTCCGCAATCAGCCTGTTCGGCGCGAGGATCGCGTCGGGCGATTGGTTGAGCGCCAGGATTTCTGCGATCAAGGACAGCACCGAGGAGGATCGATCGCCCTCCGCGGCGTTATCCTGACACGGCCCTTCATCCGCCGGCGCGCCGCACGATCGCGAGATCGCCGGCCCAGCGTAATAGCGCACGCCGCCATAGAGAACTTCCGCGCCATAGATGCGCCCATGCTCGGCAGCGTCAGGCGGCAGCACGCGAAACAGCGGCACGCCCTGCCCGCCGCCGCGCAGACCAGCGCCGCCGACCGTGAGCTGCGCTTCAATCGCGCCGCTTTCACCCGCAACCATGGTTCCGCTGCGCAGCAATTCGCCGACATAATAGATCATGTCGTCGAGCGAGCGCAGCCGAAACACGTATGTGTCATCGCCCACGATGAACGTCGGCTCGCATCGTTGCTGCTCTCCAGGCGGAGTTGCGCGTACAGGGCGCGTAGGCGCGTAGGCGTCCACCAGTCCGCATACAGCACGCGCGCTGGGGTCGGTGGTGATTTGGCTGTGCGGCGAAACGTTCGTCAGAAAGCCACGCAGAGCGCGAACGAATTCGCAGCCGCCTGTATCGATATTGGCGGCGCAATTCTCAAAGATTTCGTTGGCTTCGTTGTTGTAGACGTAAGCGTGGCCATCCGGGCCAGTGCGCGTAATCCGTTCGACCATCACCAAAGTCAGCAAATCGCGCGGCCAGCCACTGCGCCAATAACGCGCGAAAATATGCGGCGGCGTGGAATCGAAGACGGCGCGTGTCAGCGTCTCGGCGCCGAACGGTTGCACCGCGTAAGTCGGCCGCGTCTCGGTCTCGCGTTCAACGCCGACGCCGCCGAAGCCCCACGGCGCGCCGCTCTCGCCCAGCGGAATAGAGCCGATGCCCGCGTTCTGGCTGTAGCGCCAGCTCGGGCTATCGGCGATGCCGGTCATCGCCAGATAGTGGCGCGGCAGCCGATCGCGCGAGCGCATGATGTTGAGCAGGATCTGCGCTTGCACCGCTTGCCCATAGGCGTCGTTGAATGCGGCGGCGTCGTCGGCGATCTGGCGCGCGAGATCGCCGCGCTGCGACGGCATTCCACTGCTCGCGCAGGCGCCAAGCAGCACGCAAGCGGCCACCCAAGCGGCAAACAATTTCATTGGCGTACTCCAATCGGGCGAGATTGCCTCCGCCGCCGCGAGCGCGCCAAGCGTGTTCCCCCGCTGGGACACCTTGCGCTTCGCCGCGCCAACCGCTTGAAGGACCCCCATGCAGCATTTGATCGAAGGGTACCGAGTCTATCGCGAGCAGCGCTGGCCGGAGTTGCAGAGCCTGCATCGTGTTTTGGCCGAGCGTGGCCAATCACCGAAAACACTGGTGATCGCCTGCGCCGACAGCCGAGTTGATCCAGCCACCATTTTCAATGCCGGGCCGGGCGAACTCTTCGTCGTCCGCAACGTCGCCAACTTGGCCCCGCCCTTTGAGAATGCGCCCGGTTTCCACGGCGTCAGCGCAGCGATCGAATTCGCAGTGCTGCACCTGAAGGTGGAGATCATCCTGGTGCTCGGCCACGCCCAATGCGGCGGGGTAGCCGCTGCGCTTCAGGAGCGGGTGCGCGATCCGCACTCTTTCCTAGACTCATGGATCAGCCTGCTCGACCGCGCCAAAAGCCGGGTGTTGGAGAGCCACAGCACTGACCCGTGCTCCGACCTCGAACATGAATCCATCCGCGTAACGCTGGAGAATTTGGCCACCTTCCCGTTCGTCAAAGAGGCGATGGTAGCCCGCAAATTACAGCTGGCGGGCGCACGCTACGGCGTCGCCGATGGCGGGCTCGAAGTGCTGGATCAGGATACAGGCGTCTTTACCGCCGTGGCTTGATGCGTTTTCATCACGGTTAAGCGTCATTGACGGTGTTGTGCCGAAATGGTCCGTGCTATGGCCCAAAAGGCGCAAGGGGACCTTTGGGGGGCGCAAGGAGGCGTCATGGCCGACGTACTCATTGTTTGTGTCCGCGAGGACGAGCCGCAAGCTAAGGCGCTTGCGGAAATGTTCGAAGCCGCCGGCTTTTCCATAGGCGGCGCGCCTTCGAGCGACGGCGCATTGCGTTCGAGCGGTGCGGGCCTCGTGGTCTGGTCGCAAGCCTCGATCCGTTCGCGCCCCTTTCTCGATGCGGCACAGCGCGTGATTAACGCCAACAAGGCCGTGGTCGCCAGCCTGATCGATCCGCCGCCGCCGTCCAGTATTGGCGATTCTCCGGCCTTCGACCTCTCGCAATGGGACGGCGACCCCAACGATCCGGTGCTCGATCCGCTCTTCTTCGCCGTCGACCGCATGGTGAACGCAGCCCGCGCCGGCGTCGGCGCGAGTTCGGCGCCCGAGGCCCCAGCCTACGATCCGCCGCCACAACCGCGTCGCGCCCCACCGCCGCCAGCGCCACAAGCGCCGACCTTCACCCGCCCCGGCGCCGATCCGTTGAGCACCGACGCCGAACACTGGCGCGCCATTCGCGACAGCCGCAATCCGTCCGACTTCATGGACTATCTCGCCCGCTTCGGCCCGGAAGGCGCTTTCGCCGAAGTGGCGGAACTGCGCTTGAAGCAATTGACCAACGCCCAATCGGCGGACGTACGCGCCCCCGCGCCACGCCCCACAACGCCACCGGCGCCGTCGCCGCGCACCCCGATTGCACCGCGTGTGGCGATGCCGCCGACGCGCACACCGGAACCCCGGCGTTTCGATCCGCCGCCAGCAGCGGCGCGCCGTCCCGAACCGCAACGTCGTCCGCCGCCGCCAGAACGCAACTTTGATCGCGCCGATCTGCGCGAACCGCCGCGCCGCGAAGGTGGAGCGCTACGTGCGTTTATCCTCGTCGCCCTGCTCGGCGGCGCAGCGCTTGCCGGCGGCCTCTATTTTGGCGGCGGCATGCAGGATGTCGGTGGCTCTCAAGAAGAGCAGATCGCCGCGCCGAGCGATCCAAGCGGCGAAGCCCCGATGAACATCGAGCCGGACGGCGCGCCCGATCCGCTCTCGCTCGACGAAGCCATCGATCCGACGCCGCGCCGCGCGGAAGTCGCGACACGCCAACCGGCGGCGCGCGAACCAACCCCGCGCGAACAACCGCGCGCTGAACGCGAAGTCGAAGCGCCCCCGCCGGCGCCGACAACGTCATGGGCAGGCGGTACGCCGCCGAATAGCGGCGGGCCAGTGTCGCTATCGCCCGGCGCCTCGCCGCCATCGACTTCGCCGAGCATCAGCCCAGTGCCGCTCAATCCGACGTCGCCAACAACGACCGCGCCGGTTTCGACACGGCCGCCAACGCCAGCACGCGCCGCGACAGTGTCGTGGGCGCAGCGCCCTTCAGCGCGGCGGATCAGCGACCTTTATCCCAGCCGCGCATTGCGCGAAGGCGTGGGTGGACGGGTTGAAATGAGCTGCACGGTGCTGGCAGACCTGTCGGTCAGCTGCAGCGTCGCCAATGAATCGCCGGCCGGCCAAGGCTTCGGGCGCGCCGCACTTTCGGCCTCGTCATCCTATCGGGCCAATCCGACGCGCAGCGACGGATCAAGCCCGGTCGGCAGTCGGACCCGGATTGTCGTCGTATTCCAAGCGCCGGAATAATTCGCCGATCGCGTCATCGCGTGATGCGTAGCTGTTGAATTGCTCGGCCAATTTGCTGGAACGCTTGCCGCAACTGTGGGCCGTTGTCAGCGTTGAAGAAATGCGCCGGGCTGGACGCGCAATATTCGAGCACATCAGCCGCGCCAGCGACGCCGCCGAGATCGAAGCCGACTGTGTAGACGACAATGCCTTCGTCCTTCATCGCATCGCACAGCTCTTCGGTTTGCTCAAAGCCAGTGCCATTCGGCGCGTCGCAATTGATGCGATCCGCGGTGCCGACGCCACTCGCGTCCCGCGCGACGACACCATTGCAATAGTGCGTGTTGAATTCACCGTCGGTCATCAGAACGGCGACCTTGAGCACCTCTTCCGCGTCATAGGGCGCGGGGCGACCTTCGCCCGAAAAGAGATAGTCGAAGCTTGGCGACAACATATACCAGCCCCAGCCGAAGCCGATTTGGCCAGCGGTCGTGCCCGTTGCTGAGGTCAGCGAGGCAATGCGCGCATTCAATGTGGCGCGATTGGAGGAAAGCGGCATGATCGCGGCCGAGCCGCAGGGATTGCCGGTGTTCGGATACATGATGCCGACGGGCGAAACGCTGGGTGCGGCGTCAGTATAGCGATTGGCGCCAACGCGCTCGGTGACGCACGTGGTGCTCGCCTGGTTCACCCGCACAGCGTTCGATGCTGCATTCTGAAAGCGGAAATACGTGCATCCGTACTGCGCGCAAAACGACGAACCGCCGGACGTGTAGGCGCCGTAATTGGGGCCATTGCTGGTGTTCAGCTGATAGCTGTTGCCGTTGATCACCGTCACTTGCCAGGCGGCGTTAGCGCCGTTGTTGATTTGCGTCATGCCGTTGACGCCAGTGATGTAAACATACTCGTTGGTCGCGAGACCATGCGAGTTTGCGGTCACGACGACTTCGCAATTCGTTCGCACGCAGCGCGTTACGTTACCGCCAGAAGTGTAGTTGCTATAGCCAGAGCCGTTAATGTTTCCGCCCGTGGCGTTCTTGAGCCTGAACCTATTCGCATCGACGTACTCAACCGTGTAAGTGTTGTTATTGAGCTGCGTCATGCCGCCGACGCTTCGGATGCGCACGCGATCGCCACTGGCAAACCCGTGCCCATTGGAGGTGATGACGACAGGGTTGGCGCGTGTGGCGCCGGTGATGTTGCGCTGAGGGCTGCTCGACCAGACTGCATTGCTGATGGAGCGCGAACCGATCAAGGCGCCACGCGCCTGCGCTGTATAAGGGCTGACATTCACGCCCACAGCAAACGGCACCAAGGCGACGCGCGAATAGTATGGCGTTTGCTGGTCGCTGACGACCAGGTTGACGAGATCGGTGGCGGCGGCGCGCAGATCGGCGATCTTGCTGCCAGCCATCGAGCCGGTCGTATCGAGCACGACAGCGACTTCGACGTCGAGACCACCTTGTTCGGCCTCCGATGCAACGCGAATAGTCCAATCCGTCGGGCTGACAATCGAAGCCAGCGTCATATGGACGGGCATGCTCACGTCGACGCGATGCCCGACATCGCCGAGGTCTTGGACGTCAAATACCACGCCGGTGGTGTCGACATTGCCCATCTCGGCGTCAAAAAACGCCCGTGCCGCCGCCGTGCGTTGTGCGAGCGTTAGGCCGAAGCTCCGCTCGGCGACGAGGGCTGCGCCATCGGCGGCGTTTTGCATCTGGGCGCGCAAGGCCTGAGCGCGCGTGAAATCGACGGTGATCCCGATCAGGCCGACCAGGACAGCGCCCATCAGCGCCCACATCATGGCGACGTTGCCGCTCTGATCGCGCCGGAAGCTGCGCTTTCCGAACCAATTCATAAACATTCGGCTAACCATTTTCCGCCTCAGAGCCGGACCCCTAGGCCGATCACCCTTACGCGAAGGCGCTTAATTTCAGATTTGGGAACCTGGTAAACGCGCCGATTCGGCTTGCGAACGCGGAATTCTTGCTACTATAGTGATATCACTTTGATTGCACTAAGGGGTAGGTCATGACCGCAGCCGCACTCAATCGCACGCAAGAACGCAAAGCCAACACCTCCGGCGGGGGGCTGATGCTGTTGGCGACCCTGATCGTGCTCGGCCTGTTGGTCTGGAGCCTGATCGCGCTCATCCGCGAGGAAAGCGCCTTTCACGGCATCGGCGTCGTGGTCTGGTCGATCCTGTTCACGGCCCAACTCATCGGCTTCTACTCGCTGCAGCCCAACGAGGCGGCGGCCATCACATTGTTCGGCAACTATAAGGGCACAGACCGGACGCCGGGCCTCCGCTGGATGCTGCCCTGGTACACGCGCAAAAAGATCAGCCTGCGCGTCCGCAACGTCACCGGCGAGAAGCTGAAGGTGAACGACAAGCGCGGCAACCCGATCGAAATCGCCGCCGTCGTCGTCTGGCGCGTCACCGATACCGGCCAGGCCCTGTTCGACGTGGACGAGTATCAGACCTTCGTCGACATCCAGATCGAAACGGCGGTGCGCGAAATCGCCTCGCACTTCTCCTACGATCACGCCGAGCATGATGAGCCGACCTTGCGCGGCGACGCCGACCAGGTTTCGGCCCTGTTGCGTGAGAAATTGCAGGACCGTGTCGCGGTCGCCGGCGTCGTCGTCGACGAAACCAAGCTGAGCCACCTCGCCTACGCGCCGGAAATCGCAAGCGCCATGCTGCGCCGCCAGCAAGCCGAGGCCGTGCTCGCGGCGCGCCGCTACATCGTGCAAGGCGCGGTGGAGATGGTGCAGCACGCGCTCGAGCAGTTGAGCGAACGCGACATCGTCCAACTCGACGACGAACGCCGCGCGGCGATGGTGTCGAACCTGCTGGTTGTGCTCTGCGGCGACCGCGACGCGCAGCCGGTCGTCAACACCGGCTCGCTCTACCAGTAGCGGCCGATGCCGACCGAACGCAAAGCCTTCGCGCTCAGGCTCGATCCGGCCCTGCACGACGCGGTGGCGCGTCTGGCAAACGCTGAACTGCGCAGCGTGAACGCGCAGATCGAGTTTCTGCTGCGCGAAGCGCTGCGTGCCAGAGGCGTGAAGATCGAGCCCAAGACCGAGGCCGAGGGCAAATCGGAGGCTTAGTTCAACCTGCCCGGCTGCGACGGCGTCGCCACACCATCCAGCCGGGACCAGAACCGGCCTAATGGCGACTACGCCAGCGATAGCGGCCTGTTGTCAGGCGTTAGGCTTGCTGGGGCGGTTCATTGCCGCTAAGCACGCGCGATCCGGTGAATGGATCGATTCTTGACCGCGTACCTTCTCAGGAAGGTTGGGGCGGACGGAGACGCATGCCAAAACGTACAGACATAAAGTCGATCCTGATCATTGGCGCCGGCCCGATCATTATCGGCCAGGCGTGCGAATTCGACTATTCGGGCGTGCAAGCAGTGAAGGCGCTGAAGGCCGAAGGCTACCGCGTCATCCTGGTGAACTCGAACCCAGCCACGATCATGACCGATCCCGATCTGGCGGATGCAACCTATATCGAACCGATCACGCCGGAGATGGTCGAAAAAATCATCGCGCTCGAAAAGCCCGATGCACTGCTGCCGACCATGGGTGGCCAAACAGCACTCAATTGCGCGCTGACTTTGGACCGCACCGGCGTGCTGAAGAAATACGGCGTCGAGATGATCGGCGCCAATGCCGAGGTGATCGAGAAGGCCGAGCACCGAATGAAATTTCGCGATGCGATGGATAAAATAGGATTAGAAAGCCCACGCTCGCGTCTCTGCAACACGATGGACGATGCGCTCGCCGCGCTCGACCACGTACAACTCCCGTCCATTATCCGCCCGTCACTGACGCTCGGCGGCTTGGGCGGGGGCGTTGCCTATAATCTGGAAGAGTTCAAGGAGATCGTCGAACGCGGGCTAGCCGCCTCGCCGATCACTGAAGTGCTGGTCGAAGAATCGATCATCGGCTGGAAAGAGTTCGAGATGGAGGTCGTCCGCGACAAAGCGGACAACTGCATCATCATCTGCTCGATCGAAAACATCGACCCGATGGGCGTCCATACGGGCGATAGCATCACGGTTGCGCCGGCGCTGACGCTGACAGACCGCGAATATCAGATCATGCGCAACGCCAGCATCGCCGTGCTGCGCGAGATTGGCGTCGAGACCGGCGGCTCGAACGTGCAATTCGCGGTGAACCCGCGCGACGGGCGCATGGTTGTGATCGAGATGAACCCACGCGTGTCGCGGAGTTCTGCGCTGGCCTCGAAAGCGACGGGCTTCCCGATCGCGAAAGTCGCGGCCAAATGCGCGATCGGCTACACGCTCGATGAGATCGCCAACGACATCACTGGCGGCGCCATGCCGGCGAGCTTCGAGCCGACCATCGATTATGTGGTCGTCAAAATTCCGCGCTTCGCGTTCGAGCGCTTCCAAGGCGCCGACACTACGCTGACCACCTCGATGAAAAGCGTCGGCGAAGCCATGGCGGTGGGGCGGACGTTTCAAGAGTCGCTGCAGAAGGCGCTGCGCTCACTCGACACCGGCTTAAGCGGCTTTGATGAACTCGAAATCGAAGGCGGCGCCGACGAAGACAATGGCCGCGCCGCCGTGCGCGCGCGTTTGGTGACGCCGAAGGCGGATCGTTTGCTCGTCTGCGCCGAAGCGCTGCGCCGCGGGCTGACCGTGGAAGAGATTTGCGCCGCGTCGCATTACGATCCGTGGTTCGTGCGCCAAATCGCCGAAATTATCGAGCAAGAAGCCGAAATCCGCGCTGACGGCTTGCCGAAGGACGCGGTCGGCTTCCGCGCGCTGAAGGCGATGGGCTTTTCCGACGCACGTCTCGGCAAGCTCACTGGCCAGCGCGAACGCGATGTGCGCGCCGCCCGCCGCAAGCTTGGCGTGCGCCCGCAATTCAAACGCATCGATTCTTGCGCCGCCGAATTCCGCGCGACAACGCCGTATATGTACTCGACCTACGAGTTCCCCGCTTACGGCACGAACATCGCCGAATGCGAGTCCGAGCCGAGCGATCGCGAGAAGATCATCATCCTCGGCGGCGGGCCAAACCGCATCGGCCAAGGCATCGAGTTCGATTATTGCTGCTGCCACGCCGCCTTCGCCTGCGCCGATCTCGGCGTCGAGTCGATCATGGTCAATTGCAATCCGGAAACGGTGAGCACGGACTACGACACCTCGGATCGCCTCTATTTCGAACCACTCACCACTGAAGACGTGCTCGAGATCGTCGAGACGGAAAAATCTCGCGGCACTGTGCAGGGCCTGATCGTGCAGTTCGGCGGCCAGACGCCGCTGAAGCTGGCGCAGCCGCTGGCCGACGAAGGCGCGCCGATCCTCGGCACCAGCGTCGATGCGATCGATCTGGCGGAGGACCGCGACCGTTTCCAGGCGCTGCTGCGAAAAATCAATCTGAAACAACCGGACAACACTATTGCCGGTTCGCCCGACGCCGCCCGCGCCGCCGCCGGCCGCATCGGCTATCCGGTGATGCTGCGCCCGTCTTACGTGCTGGGCGGGCTCGCCATGCAGATCGTCCACAATGCCGGCGAACTGGACGAATACATCACACGCATCTCGCGCGCGCTCGGCGGCCCAAGCGAACTCGCCGTCTCCGACAAGCGCCCGCTGCTGGTGGATCGCTATCTGCGCGATGCAATCGAAGTCGATGTCGATGCAATATGTGACGGCGAGGACGTGTTCGTCGCCGGCGTCATGGAGCACATCGAAGAAGCCGGCGTGCACTCTGGCGATAGCGCCTGCGCGCTGCCGCCCTACTCGCTCTCAAAAGAGATTGTCGCGGAGATCGAAAAGCAAACGCGCACGCTTGCATTAGCATTAGACGTGCGCGGCCTGATCAACATTCAGTTCGCGGTGAAGGATGGCGACATCTACATTCTCGAAGCCAACCCGCGCGCCTCACGCACCGCGCCATTCGTGGCCAAAGCCATCAACCGCCCGATCGCAGCGGCCGCGGCGAAAGTCATGGCCGGCGTGAAGCTCTCCGAATTGAAGCTCGACCGGCCGTCGAAGGGCCACGTCGCGGTGAAGGAAGCCGTCTTCCCGTTCGCGCGCTTCCCCGGCGTGGATCCGGTGCTTGGCCCTGAGATGCGCTCGACCGGCGAGGTCATGGGCCTCGACCAAAACTTCGAAGCCGCCTTCGCCAAGAGCCAGATCGCCTCGGGCATCGACCTGCCAGTCGGAGGCTGCGTCTTCATCTCGGTCAAAGACCTGGACAAGCCGGCGCTGCCGCCGATCGCCAAGGACATCATCGCGCTTGGCTTCAAGATCATGGCTACCGGCGGCACAGCCGATTACCTGATAGAGAATGGGGTTGAGGTGCACCGTGTGAACAAGGTGGCCGAGGGCCGGCCGCACGTTGTGGACGCCATGAAGAACGGCGAGGTGCAACTCGTCTTCAACACAACCGAAGGCGCCCAGTCCTATCGGGACAGCTATTCAATCCGCCGTACAGCGCTGACGCAAAATATCCCCTATTATACGACAGTGTCCGGCGCTCGGGCCTCGATCCAAGCCATTCGTCGCTTGAAAACCGGGGCGCCCCTAGGCGTCAGGGCGCTTCAGGCCTATGCTTGACGCTTAGTCGGCGCGGGTACACCTTTATACCTTCTGGACGGACTCAAAACACAAACTCATGGAAAAAATCCCAATGACCGCCGAGGGTTATGCAGCCCTCGACGCAGAGATGAAGCGTCTCAAGACGGAAGAGCGGCCGGCGGTGATCGCGGCCATCGCGGAAGCGCGCGCCCACGGCGACCTCTCCGAGAACGCCGAATATCACGCCGCCAAAGACCGCCAGTCCTTCATCGAAGGCCGCCTCCTCGAACTCGAGGACAAGATCGCGCGCGCCCAGATTATCGACGTGTCGAAACTCTCCGGCAAACAGATCAAGTTCGGCGCGACCGTAAACCTGCTCGACGAAGATTCCGGCCAGAAATCAAAGTACAAGATCGTCGGCGAGGATGAATCCGACGTCGGCGCCGGCAAGATCTCCGTCACCTCGCCGATCGCGCGCGCGCTGATCGGCAAGGAAGAGGGCGACGTCGTCGAGGTCATGGCCCCCGGCGGGGCCAAGTCTTACGAGATCGTCAAGGTGAAGTACCTCTGAGATGGAACATCCCCGCATCACCCAAACGCCGGGCGTGATGGGCGGCAAGCCTTGCATCAAGGGCACGCGTATCCCGGTCGATGTCCTCGTCGATTATATCGCCTCCGGTGAAACCATAGCCGAGGTTCTTTTGGGCTATCCGGATATCTCCGAGGAAGACGTGAAGGCAGCCCTCGCCTATGCCGCTGACCATATCCGCACAAACGGGTTCGTTGCGGTGTGAGGCCGACGCTACTGATCGATGAGTGCGTCAATGCGAAAATCGTGCTGCCCAGCTTCGCCGCCCTAGCGACATGCATTTTCGCCAAATCGATTTCCCTAGGCGCGGAAGACCCGGATGTGTTGGAGCTTGCGCGCCGCAACAACTGCGTACTGCTCACCGAAGACGCTGGTTTCGGCCGGCTAATTTTCGCACGACGCTTGCCGCCGCCCCGCGGCGTGATCCTGGTGACCATGCCAAACCGCACAGCCGAAGAACGCAAGGCGCGTGTTGACGCCGAAGCGGCGGCCGCACTGGCGGAAGCGAACGGCGCCTTCGTCGTCATCGATTTCCAGAAGCGCCGGGTGCGCGCATTTCCTCAACTGCCATGAGGTCTGTCGGCTACCAGCCTGCGGAAGCGGTGAATGTCTGGGCCGTCAGCGATGGGCGGGCCGGGATCGAAAACCAGGCTGTCGGCTTGGCCGAAGCGCTGTCGCGGCGGACGCCGATCCGGCTCACCACCAAACGCGTAGAGCTGCGGTCACCCTGGCGATGGATGCCGCCGGGCTTCGTGCCGGCGCCGCGCCTGGCGCTCACCATCGGATCAGACCCGATCGAGCCGTCTTGGCCTGACATCTTCATTGGCTGCGGCCGCGCTTCCGTACCGTTTGCGCTGGGCATCCGCGAATGGTCGCGCGGCAAGACGTTCGTGGTGCAATTGCAAGATCCGCGCGTGAACCCGCGCGAGTTCGACGTCGTCATCCCGCCGATCCATGACGGGCTCGAAGGCCCGAACGTGCTGCCGGTCGTCGGCAGCTGTCATCGCGTCACGCCGGAGAAGCTTGACGAAGCCGTGCTCGACTATCCGGCGGCGCTCGAAGAGATGGCGCAGCCGCGCTTCGCCGTGCTGATCGGCGGCAAGTCAAAGCGCCAAGACATTTCCGCCAGACGCGCACGCGAGATCGCGGACTCGCTTGCCGCCGTGCAGCGTGAGACCGGCGGCACGCTGCTGGTGACGCTCTCACGGCGCACCAGCGAGGCGGCGCGCATGGTGTTCCGCACCTTCCTCGCGCCGCACTGCGCCATTTTCTACGAGGGCGAAGGCGTGAACCCCTATTTCGCCATGCTGGGTGCGGCCGACCACATCTTCGTCACCGCCGACAGCGTCAACATGGCGACGGAAGCCGCGGCGACTGCGAAGCCGGTGCACATACTCGCCGTCGATGGCAGCGCCGGAAAACTCGCGCGCTTCCATCAATCGCTGGCGCGACGCGGCTGCGCGCGTCCGTTCGTCGGGCGTTTGGAGACGTGGTCTTATCCGCCGCTGCTCGAAACCGATCGCGCCGCCGCGGCCGTGCTGACAGCGTGGTCTGCACGGGCTAAGGCGCGCTAGTGTCTCGCAGCGGCGCGCGCAAGCCGCGCTCGTACCAGCCTTTGCTGCGGTTCACGGCGTAAACAACCGTCAGCATCACCGGCACTTCAACCAGCACGCCGACCACCGTCGCCAAGGCGGCGCCGGAATTGAGCCCGAACAAACTGATTGCGGCGGCGACGGCGAGTTCGAAGAAGTTGCTCGCGCCGATCAGCGCCGACGGGCCCGCGACGCAGTGTGCTTCCCCGCTCCACCGATTGAGCAGATAGGCGAGCCCTGAATTGAAATAGACTTGGATCAGGATCGGCACGGCCAGAAGCGCGATCACCAAGGGCTGCGCGATGATCTGCTCACCCTGGAAGCCAAACAGCAGAACCAAGGTCGCCAAAAGCGCGATCAGCGAAAGCGGCTGAAGGATCGCCAAGAGACGTGCGAGCCCCGTTTCGCCGGCTGACCGCAACGCGGCGCGGCGCAGCACTTGGCCGATGACGACCGGCACGACGATGTAGAGGACCACGGAGAGCACCAAAGTCTCCCACGGTACGATGATCGCCGACAGCCCAAGAAGCAACGCAACGATCGGCGCGAACGCGACGATCATGATCGCATCGTTGAGCGCCACTTGACTGAGCGTGAAATGCGGCTCGCCTTTGGTGAGGTTGGACCAGACAAACACCATCGCCGTGCACGGCGCGGCGGCCAGGATGATGAGGCCAGCGATGTAAGAGTTGATCTGATCGGCTGGCAAATAAGGGCGAAACAGATAGCCGATGAAGAGCCAGGCCAAGAGCGCCATCGAGAACGGCTTCACCGCCCAGTTGACGAACAGCGTCACGCCAATGCCGCGCCAATGTTTGCCGACCTCGCGCAGAGCGGCGAAATCGATCTTCGCCAGCATCGGAATGATCATCAGCCAGACGAGCCCGGCCACGGGAATGTTGACGCGCGCCACTTCCATCGCCGCCAGTTGCGCAAACGGCTGCGCAAAGAATTGACCGAGCCCGATGCCGGCGACCATGCAGCACGCCACCCAGAGCGTGAGGTAGCGCTCAAAAACCGACATTCGATTAAAGCTCTTTCGCCGCGTCTTTGGTTTTGCCGATCTCGTTCAGGCGGGTTTGCAGCGACAGACGATCGAGGCCCTCAAATGGCAGGCTGACGAAGGTCGAGATGCGATTATTCAGGCGACCGTAAGCGTCCGCAAAAGCTTGCGCGATTTCGATTGGTGAACTTTCGACCGCCGCCGGATCGGGCACGCCCCAATGCGCCGTCATCGGCTGGCCTGGCCAGATCGGGCACACTTCGCCAGCGGCGTTATCGCAGACGGTGAACACGAAATCGAGTTCTGGCGCGCCTGCTTGCGCGAACTCGTCCCAGCTCTTCGACCGGAACTGATCGGTTTTGAAGTTCAAGCGCTGCAGAAGTTTGATCGCTTCGGAATGCACCGCGCCTTTCGGCATTGAGCCTGCCGAATACGAATTGAATTTGCCCGCCCCGAAACGCGACAGGATTGCTTCGGCCATGATGGAGCGCGCCGAATTGCCGGTGCAGAGAAAAAGGACGTTATACGGCCGATGTGAAGCGTGCGCGTTCACGGCGCATGCTCCAATGCATTTGGCGCGCAGCAGGGCGGAGGCTTGGAAGCCGCGTGCGACTCGGGTGCGGCGCCTTCAGCGCCGCCGCCATACGTGGTGGCTTCGCCGGTGGTCAGGAATGTCTCCCAGGTGACGCCCTGTGGATCGGCGATCCAAGTCTTCTCGGACTTGGCGTAGCAGCACGTCGTTGCGCCCTCTTCCAAGGTCGGGCCATCCGCTTGCGCCAAGCGTGCATAGACTTCCTGCAACTCTTCGCCGTTCTCAACCTGAATGCCGAGATGGCGAACGCCGCCCGCTTCAGGACGATAAGAGATGGCGAAGTTCACGCGCGGATCTTCGAGCATCCACTTGGCGTAGTCCGGCTTCTTCACCGTCGGCTCGGCGGCAAAGAGATGCGAATAGAAACGGATCGATTGATCGAGATCGTTGACCCCAACATGCACATGCAAGCGCTTCATGACGCCTTCCTTTTCTTCTGCGTGGCCGCCACAGCCGGCGCGCACGAGGCGCCGCCGCAGCAATTCTCGGTGAGGAAGCCGACAAGATCGCTCATGGCGGTGAAGTCGGCGGTGTAGATGAGTGAGCGGCCGTCGCGGCTTTGTGTGATCAGCCCAGCGCGATTGAGATGCGCCAAGTGAAACGAGAGCGACGAGGCCGGCAGATCAAGCGCCTCCGCAATGGCGCCGGCTGGCCGCCCCTGCGGCCCCGCCTGTACCAGCAGACGGAAAACCGCGAGCCGATGCTCGTTAGCCAGCGCACTCAGCGCGTCGATGACAGCCTTGCTTTTCATTTCGATGATTCCAGTATCATCGAAATATAGCACGGGCAAGAGGCGGCTCGCTTACCAATGCGGAAAATTTCTAGGGCAGCAGGCTCTTCAGCGCCGCGGTCAGTTCGGCGTCGCTGATCGGTTTGGTGAGGATCGGCGCTTTCGCAACTTCGGGGGGCGCGTTCTTGATCTGGTCATAGCCGGTGCAGAAGGCGAACGGCACGCCCAATCCAGCCAAAATCACGCCCAGCGGCACACTGGAGGCGCCGGCCAGATTGGCGTCGAGCAAGGCTGCGTCCGGGCGGTCGGCGGCGATCAACTGTTCAGCGTCTTCGACGGTCGCGGCGGGCCCGAGCACGAGATAGCCCATCTCGCCCAGGCGCTCTTCGAGCTCCATGGCGATCAGCGCATCATCTTCGACGATCAAAACCTTCAAACGCCCCGTCATTGTTCCCATTTGTCCCGCAACCGCGCGGGACAATAGCGGGACTTATCCCCCGCGCAATCGCAGTTCGCATTTGCAAAAACCGTGCGTGCGGGGCGCTTTGGCGCGCTTTCAGAGACACGCCGCAACCGCCATATTGGTTCAAGCGAATCCATTCCCCAAAGGCACGATCGTTTCATGACCGAACCCGCAGCCCGTCACGCTCCCATCGTCATTATCGGCTCGGGCCCCGCCGGCTACACCGCCGCCATTTACGCCGCCCGCGCGCTCCGCAAGCCGATGTTGATCGCGGGCCTCCAGCCGGGTGGTCAGCTGACCATCACCACTGACGTCGAAAACTACCCGGGCTTCGCCGACGCCATCCAGGGCCCCTGGCTGATGGAGCAGATGCGCGCTCAGGCAAAGCACGTCGGCACGGACCTCGTCGACGACATCATCGTCAAAGCCGAACTGGGCCAACACCCGTTCAAGCTCACGGGCGATAGCGGCCAAGTGTATCTCGCGGACGCTGTGATCATCGCCACCGGCGCGCAAGCGAAATGGCTGGGGCTCGATACCGAGCATAAATTTCAGGGCTTCGGCGTCAGCGCCTGCGCCACCTGCGACGGCTTCTTCTATCGCGGCAAGGAAGTCGCCGTGATCGGCGGCGGCAATAGCGCGGTCGAAGAAGCGCTCTATCTCGCCCACCTCGCCAGCAAGGTGACGTTGATCCACCGCCGCGATTCTCTGCGCGCGGAAAAGGTGTTGCAAGAGCGGCTGTTCAACCATCCGAAGATCGAAGTGGTCTGGGATACTGAACTGGAAAGCATCGAAGGCACGGAAGAGCCCAAAGGCGTCACCGGCATCGTCATGCGCAATCTTAAAACTGGCGCGCGTGAGGAGCGTAAGCTCGACGGCGTCTTCGTCGCCATCGGCCACGCGCCGGCGACGGAATTGTTCAAGGGCCAAGTGACTATGAAGGACAACGGCTACATTGTCGTCAAACCAGGAACGACCGAGACCAACATTCCCGGCGTGTATGCAGCGGGCGATGTGGCCGACGACACCTATCGCCAAGCCGTCACAGCCGCCGGTCTCGGCTGCATGGCCGCACTTGAGGCGGAGAAATATTTGGCTGCGATCGAACTGGATCGCGCGCGCGGGGCGAAAGCCGGCGCGGCCGCTTAATCTCTACACTTTGCGCGGTTCGGACTCTTCAACGTCACTATCAATCGGCTCCTCCGGCCGCAGCAGATCGTCAGCGGCATCGTTGACGCTGGCAGCTGTCGGCGGCGCGACGGGCGGCGAGTGCGGGGTTTTGCGCAGGTTGAGCGCGGTCATCGCATCGTCGCCCTCCTCGCCGAAGAAGCTGCGAATGCGCAGATCGCGCTGCGGGTATGGAATTTCGATGCCGGCTTGGCGCAGCGCATCGTCGATCGCCCACATATAGGCCGCGTTCATCGCCTTTGGCCGCTTCACCGCCTCGAGCGTCGGCCACACGATCAGTTCGAATTTAAGCGCGCTGTCGCCATAGCCGACGAGCCAGACTTGCGTCCGATGCTGATCGGTATCGGGCAGCGTGAACGGCACATCGCGCGCGGCTTCCAACACACAAGCGCGGACCTTCTCTTTGTCGGCGCCGATAGCGACTTGGAACGGCACGTGGATGCGGCGCGTCTCACCGCGCAAAGTCCAGTTGATGACGGTGTTTTCGATCAGCAGCGAGTTGGGCACCAAGAGATAGACGTTATCGTTGTTGCGGATGCGCGTGGCGCGCGGGCCGATCTCTTGGACGATGCCGCGCGTGCCGTCGGGCAATTCGATGTAGTCGCCGATATGGACGGCGCGGTCGGAGATCAGCGTCAGGCCCGACACGAACTCCTTGACGATGCCCTGCAAGCCAAGACCCAAGCCAATGCCGATCGCGCCGGCAAACACTGCGATGGAGGAGAGATCGAGCCCAAGCGTCGAGAGGCCAGCGACGAAGCCAAACAGCACCAGGCCGTAGGTCGTCAGCTTCTCAAACAGGTAGAGGGCGCCGGAGCCCTCGCGGGTGCGCTGACGCAAGCGCTTGAGCGCGCCGCCGATGAGCCAGGCCGCGACCATAAACGCCGCGATCAGCAGCACCGCTGCGCCAAGCCCGCCGACCGTGACGGCGGACTGGCCGATGGTCAGCAGCGGTACGTGCGCAATGTCGCCGAAGCGTTCCAGCATTTCGAATCCCAACCCCTTCTCTATCGACCCAGCCGCGGAGCTATGCAATATTGCAACGCGCGAGGACGCTACAGGGCGCCTCGGAGGCTACGGCGTTGATGGACTGGGACAAACTCAAGACGTTTCACTTCGCCGCCGAGACCGGCAGCCTGACGGCGGCTGCTGAAAAGCTGGGCGTCAGCCAGTCCTCGGTCAGCCGTCAGATCGCCGCGCTGGAAAACGACATGGGCGTGCCGCTGTTCCAGCGTCACGCGCGCGGCCTGCTGCTCACCGGCCCCGGCATGGCGCTGCGCGAGTTCACCCGCGAAATGGCGGGCGCGGCCGTCATCGCCGAAAGCACGCTGAAGGATGCGCGCGAGAAGGTGATTGGCGACTTGACGGTGACGGCGCCGGTCGCGTTCGGCTCGACCTGGCTCGCGCCACGCCTTGGCGCCTTTGCCGACACCTATCCCGAGACGCGTCTCAAGATCATGCTCGACGACCGCGAGTACGATCTGCTGAAGCTCGAAGCGGAATGCGCGATCCGGCTCTGGGCGGCGACGCACGCTGACCTTATCCAACGCAAGCTGTTGGAGGTGCATGTCAGCCTCTATGCGTCGGCAGGCTATCTGCAGCGCCACGGCACGCCGAAGAACGTCGAGGATCTCGATAACCACCGCATCATCGCCTATCAGGCCGGCGTCCCAACGCCGATGCGCGAACTGGATTGGGCGCAGCGCGCCGGCCGCGAAGACGCGAAGCCGCGTACGCCGCTGCTCGAGATCAACAATGTTTATGGCATGTTGCGCGCGGTGGAGTCCGGCTTCGGCATCGCCAGCGTGCCCGACTACATGGCGCGCGAAAGTCCGAACCTCGTTAAAGTGTTGCCCGATCTGCCGGGCCCGAGTTTCGAAGTTTACTTCATCTACCCAAGCGACCTGAAACGCTCAAAGCGCATCGCCGCGTTCAGACAATTCCTGATCGATCAGGCTGCAAGCTGGAGCGCTTGAGCGTCCCCTCCCCTCGCGGGGAGGGAACGCTGTTCTACAATTGAGCCGCACTCACCCGGAACGTATCGCATTGGCGCGGATCGCCCGTATCGAAGCCACGCCGGAACCAGCGGATTCGTTGAGCGCTGGAGCCGTGGGTGAACTGGCTTTCGTTCGATTGGCCCAGCGTATCGTCGCCGATCGCGTGCGCGGCGTTCAGCGCTTCGCGCAAATCCTCTTCCGTGATCTGCAGATCGGCGCGCTCTTGGTGGCCCCATACGCCGGCCAAGCAATCGGCTTGCAGCTCGATGCGCACCGAGGTCTGATTCTGGTTTTCGCCTTGCACTTGCTGTTGCGTGGCGCCGATCAGGTTTTGCACGTGGTGGCCGGCTTCGTGCGCGATGACGTAGGCTTGGGCGAAATCGCCCGGCGCGCGCAGGCGGCTTTCCATCACATCGTAGAAAGTCGGATCGATATAGAGCTCGCGATCAGCCGGGCAGTAGAACGGGCCGACGTCTGATGTCGCGCCGCCGCACGCGGTTTGCACGCTGCCGGAGAACACGTTGATCGTCGGCTCCTGATAGGCTCTGACTTGCGTGCCATAGCTCGGCAGGCGGCCTTGCTGGAATTGCGCGTTCCAAACGTCGTTGGTCGAGCCCAGCACGCGCGCGGAGAAATCGCAGGCTTCAGCGTGCTGCTCGCACGTCGTGCCTTCGCCTTGCGCCGTGCTGCCTTGGCCAGGTGTGCCGCCGAGCAATGCGCCAAACACGGCGTTACGAATGTTGTCCGGCGCCAAAAAATAGATGCCGCCGAGCACGACGCCGACAATCAGGATGCCGCGAATGCCGATACGGCGCAGGATCGCAAACAGCGCCGTCGCCGGCACGCCGCCGCCACCGCCGCCCGAGCCCCGGCCACGATCTCTGAGATTGCCTGGGTCCTGGTTTTCGATGCGCATGCGGCGTCTCCCCTTATGAGGCGCGGACCTTAGCCCGCCACGCCTGCCGGGGGCAACGCACCGCTACTTGTCGCCATCGAAGGCCGTGCGCTCTTCCGCCACGGCTCGGAGCGGCGCGCATTCAGGTTCCGCAAACAGATCGGCCTGGCCGCCCGCTTCAAGCGGACGGCGGAACTGGGTGTTGTCGAGCGGCAAGCGGGGCTTGTCCAAACCGAGGCGCCGGCACGCCGTGACGAAGCGGTCGGCGATCATCTTGGCGTACGGGCCCTCGCCCTTTTGCCGTTTGCCCCACTCTGGATCGTAGTCGCGCCCGCCGCGCATCTGGCGCACGATCGCCATCACTCGGGTGGCGCGGTCGGGATAATATTGGTTCAGCCATTCGCGGAAGAGATCCTTGATCTCCAGCGGCAAGCGCAACACCACATAGCCCGCCGCACTCGCGCCCGCCTTCTTGCATTCTTCCAGAATGGCCTCGATCTCGCTGTCATTGATGGCCGGCACGATCGGCGCGACCATCACCGTCACCGGCACGCCCGCTTGCGCCAGCATGCGGATCACCTCGATCCGCCGATGCGGCGCCGCGGCGCGCGGTTCCATCACACGCGCTGTGCGACGCTGCATGGTGGTGACGGAGATCGCCGCTTTCGCGAGCCCCCGCTCAGCCAAACGCGCGAGAATATCGATGTCGCGAATAACCAGCTGGCTCTTGGTGATCAGCGCCACCGGATGGCGCCATCGCTCCATCACCTCAAGCAACGCGCGCGTGACGCCATAGCCGCGCTCGATCGGCTGATAAATGTCGGTGACGCCGCCGAGCATGATGGTGCGCGGCTTGTAGGAAGACTTGGAAAATTCCTGCTCCAGCAACTCCGCCGCATTGGCCTTCACGAACAGCTTGGTTTCGAAATCGAGCCCAGGCGAGAGGCCGACGTACGCGTGATTGGGCCGCGCGTAGCAATAGATGCAGCCATGCTCGCAGCCGCGATACGGATTGATCGACTGATCGAAGGAAATGTCGGGGCTCAGGTTGGTCGAGATGATCGTCTTGGCCAGTTCGGGCGTGACGATCGTCTCCAGCGGCGTCAGTTCCGCTCCGCCCCAGCCATCATCAAACGCCTCGGTCGAGAACCGCTCAAACCGGCCGCTCGCATTGGTGCGCGCCCCGCGACCGCTCAAAGGATCTTTCGCCATGCGGTAGGAGTTTAGTCCTACAATCAGAACAGATCAAGAACATTAGTAGATGGAATGGGAGGGGTATGCTAGGGTGGGGACGGCGACCCGTAGCTCAGCGGAGTCGAGCGCCGGCCCTTAACTGCGCCGGAGGTCCCCCGGTCGAGACGGGGCGGGTTGCTACGAGTTCTGAGGTGAGAAAGTAAAAGGGCGCCGGTTGCCAGACGCCCTTAGCGATTGTCGTTTCTCATGTGCTCGTATCCGTTTTCTTACGCCCTCGCGGGCTTGGGAAGAACCGGTCGAGCGTTAGGCAACGATCTGAGCGGCTTGGTTCAGTGTGGCAAAGGCGACCGGCGCGAACACCGCAAACGCTGCAACGAGGGCGTAAAGCTTCAACATGACTGGCTCCATCTCCGTATCGGCTCGGCCATCGATCCGATGAGATAAAGCTAATGGCTCGTTGGGCATGTCGCTGTGACGTGGGGCACGGGCTGCGCTTGCTTCACCGCGCACGCGGCGTGTAGCTAGCGCGATGCCTGAAGCCGCCTCAACCATTTCCATCATCATGCGCCGCGCCGAACTCAAGGTGCGCATAGGCGAGCACGATTGGGAGAAGCATGAGCCGCAGCGTTTGATTATCGATCTGACGCTTCAGTTCGGTTTCCACGACTACCACCAACGCCACGGCGGCTACGTCGATTACGATCCGTTGCGGACATTTCTGAAGGCGCTCGAGCAGCGCGATCATATCAACCGGCTGGAAGACTTCGCGCGCGGCATTCTTGACGCCTGCTTTTCATTGACGCCGGCGGAGCGGGTGGAGCTCACCGTACTCAAGCCAGACATCTTCGAGGAGATGGACGGCGTCGGCATGCGCTTCGACGTCAGCCGGCAGGACTTCGCGGCATGACGCTTCTCGATCAGCTGCGCATCCTGCGCGTGCCGGGTTTCGTAAAGGCGCTTTTGGCGCTGCTTGCGCTCAGCCTCATCGTGCTGAACGTCTACGTCATTTTCCGCGGCCTGCAGGATCAGCGCTACGACTTCTGGGTAGCGGCCGGCGCCTCACTCCTCGCTGCGATCGTTCCGGCTCTTGCGATTATCGCAGCACTTGTGATCACCGAAAGCGGCATGGCGGCGCTCAAGCGGCGCATGCAGCTGATGCTGGCGACTGAAATTCCATCCGAACTCCGCTTCACCTTCGAGGCGCCTTCACCGCGCTTGGACACCGAGTGCCGCCCATCAAAGCTGAAATACCGCCCCAACCGCGCCCGCGTTGAATGCGGCATGTACCGTGAAGAATTGTGGGCCAACTATAAGCTCACGGCGCGCGCCGCCGATGGCCGCGCGCAACTGGCGCAAATGCGGATCGAACTTGTCATGCAGCGCGTCAACGTCAATCTGCTGTTCACGAGAGAGATCGCGACGCGACGACTGAACCTCGCGCCCACCGCCTCGCTGGAGGACCTTGGAGCAGCGTTTCAGGCTGCGTTCAAACATACGATTGCGGGCGCTTGTGGGGCTGGTTACGTCTTCAACGCATTGCCCATGGTGCGCATGGTCGATGGGCGCGAGGAATTGGCGTTTGTAGCGACGCGCGCCATCGAGGCTGAGTTTGTTTGGGACCCGGCCGCGCGGCTCGAATTCATCCAGGACCTGGTGTTGATGATGCGCTCGTTCGTGAACGAGCGTCCCGACATCTTCGATCCCGCGCCGCGTGAAGAACAGGCCGCCGCGGCATGAGCGGCCTTGTCCTCGTCACCGGCGCTGGCCGACGCGTCGGGGCGGGTATCGCCAAGCGCTTGGCCGCCGATGGCTGGACCATCGCTGTCCACTACAACAGTTCGCGCGCCAACGCGGAAAGCGTCGCCGCCGAGATCAAAGCAGCGGGCGGCGCCGCGGACGTGTTCGGCGCCGATCTCTCCGATGAAAGCGAAACGCAGGCGCTGTGCGCCAAGCTTGCGGCGCGCGGAGATTGGGTTGGCCTCGTCAACAGCGCCGCCAGCTTCACGCCCGATAGCATCGCCGACTTCGCTTATGACGCGGCCGCCGCGCAGCTGCGGCTCAACCTGATCGCCCCGGTCTATCTCGCGCGCAAGCTGGCCGAGAGCTTGGCGCCGGGCCGGCACGGCTTCGTCGTCAACATCGCCGACCAAAAAGTGCTGAACCCCAATCCGGATTTTCTCTCCTACACCCTGGCGAAAACCGGCCTCGCCCACGCGACTGCGCCACTCGCCATGGCCTTGGCGCCAACGGTGCGCGTCAACTGCATCGCCGCTGGGCTCATGATGCTGAGCGGCGATCAGACGGCGGAAAATTTCGCCCGCGTGCACAACGATAATCTCACCCGCATCGGCACGCGCGTGGACGATGTCGCCGATGCGGTTGCGTTTCTGGCGAAGGCCGAAAACATCACTGGAGCGCTCTTGCCCGTCGACGGCGGCCAGCATCTGGTGCCGAGCGCACGCGACGTGATGTTCGACTAGCCGAAGGCGATCAGGCCTGCGCCAGCGGCTACGATAAGCGCGCCGATCCAACGCCGCGGCCCCAGCGTTTCGCCCAGGAACAAAAACGCGATCAGCGCGCCGAACACGACGGAGGTTTCCCTGAGCGCCGTCACTTGCGCGATCGGCGCGAGCGTCTGCGCCCACAGCACGAGGCCGTAGCCAGCAAAGCTGATAATGCCGATGGCGAGCCCGCGGAGCGGCGCGACGGCGGCGTCCTTCCAGAGCTGCGCCCCCCGCCGCCAGAACGCGAACGCAATCATCGGCACGCCCATAATGCCGGACGTCCAAGCGACATAGACAAGCGCATCATTGCCCGCCCGCGCGCCGAGCGCATCGACCAGCGAGTACGCAGAGATGCACAGCCCGATGCTCAGCGCCCATAGCGTCGCTTTCAAAGGCGCGCGTGGGCTGAATCCAACGAGCAGCACGCCGAGCGATACAAGCGCGATGCCGGCAATCTTCAGCGGCGGCGGTATCTCCTGCACCGTGAGTGCGGCGCCAATCGCCACCAGCAGCGGCGCCGAGCCGCGCGAGAGCGTGTAAATATGGCTCATATCGCCCGCGTCGTAAGCGCTGAACAGCGCGAACCAATAGACGAGATGGATCAGCACTGAGGCGATCAGATAGGGCCACGCATCCGGATGCGGCGCGCCCCAGATCGCCGCAACGACGGCCCAAACCATCATGCCGCCGACAGCGATCAAAAACGCATCGGCGATGCGGTCACCCCGCCCGCCCTTCAACGCCGCGTTCCAACTGGCGTGGATCAGCGCGGAGGTCAGTGCTGCGGCGATGGCTGCTAAGGGCATGGAGTGATGAGCGACTAGCACGCGCCCCACCCAAAACTCCACCCATTCCCGGGGCGGCGCGAAGCGGCGAGCCCGGGACCCATAGACTCGCTGCCCGAAAGTGAAGCCCGATAGAATCGTGTTTATGGGCCCCGGACTGCGCGTAAGCGCGCATCCAGGGATGGGTGTGTGTGAACTGCCGTGCTATCTCCGCTCCCACGGAGGCAACACGTGAGCGCACAGGAATTCGACGTCATCGTTTATGGCGCAACCGGCTTCACCGGCCGGCTGGTCGCTGAATATCTGCAGCGGACTTACGGTGCGGAAGGCGATGTGCGCTGGGCCATGGCCGGGCGCGATATGGGCAAGCTGCGCGCGGTCGCGGCGGAAATCGGCGCAAATGCGCCGCTGATCGCCGCCGACGCGGGCGATCCCAACGCCCTCGATGCGCTGGCGCACCGCGCCCGCGTCGTCATTACAACCGTCGGCCCCTATCAGCTTTATGGCGAGCCGGTGCTGGCTGCCTGCATTCGCGCCGGCACCGACTATGTCGATCTCTGCGGCGAGCCGAACTGGATGGCGGCGATGATCGCCAAATACGAAGCGCAGGCCAAGCAAAGCGGCGCGCGCATCGTGTTTTCCTGCGGCTTCGATTCAATCCCCTTCGATCTCGGAGTCTTCTTCCTGCAAAGCCACATGAAGGAGCGTTTCGGTCAGCCGGCGCACTTCGTCCGCGGGCGCGTGCGCAAAATGAAGGGCACCTTTTCCGGCGGCACTATGGCGAGCATGTTGGCTTCGCTCGAGGCCGTGCAACGCGATCCGAAGCTGGTGAAGATGATGGCCGATCCGTTTGCGCTTGCGCCGGAACGGCTGGTTGAGCAGCCCAACGGCGACACCGCCATCTATGACGACGACATCCCCTCCTGGTCGGCGCCCTTCGTGATGGCGGCGATCAACACCAAGAACGTGCATCGCTCGAACGCGCTGATGGACTACGCTTACGGCCGCGACTTCACCTATGACGAAATGATGCTCACCGGCGATGGCGCTGCAGGTGAAAAACGCGCCCACGCCGGCGTCAAGCAGTCGGGCATGCAACGCGCACTGCTGGGCTTTGCGCCGACACGCGCGCTGCTGAAGCGCTTCGCATTGCCGAAGCCCGGCCAAGGCCCTTCGAAAGAAGAGCGCGAGACCGGCTTCTACGACGTGCTGTTCGTCGGTGAGACCGGCGAAGGCGGCAAACTCAGCGTCAGCGTCTATGGCGACAAAGATCCTGGCTACGGCTCGACGTCAAAGATCATCGCCGAAGCCGCGCTTTGCCTGGCCGCTACCGACCGCGAGCAAACGCCGGGCGGCATCTGGACGTCGGCCTCCGCCATGGGCCAATCGCTGGTCGATCGCCTGCAGGCGCGCTCCGTGCTGCGGTTCAAAGTCGAGGAAAAGGACGCGCCCGTCCGCGCCCACCCGCTGCCGCCGGATTATCAAGCCAGCGTCTAATATGGAGCGCGGGCGTCCTCGCCCGCCCTTTCGTTTCAAGGGCTCGCGGCCGGGAACGCCCGCGCCGCAGATTTTTGCCACGTCCCCGCATCCAAGCGCCCAGGCGCCGGCATCTCATAGTCAAACGGCCTGAAACACGACGCCGCTATGAGGGAAATCAGATGACTAAGCTCACCGCCATCGCCGCCGCACTCGTGCTGTTCGCCCCGATCGCGACCGCCGTGCTGATGCAAGCCACATTGATCGTCGCCTGATCCCGTCAAGACGATCAATGAAGGCGCGGACCCCCACGCGGTCCGCGCCTTCTTCTCTTTACACAGCGCCGTTCAGCCAGAATTGCGAATGCGGACGCGGACGCTTTGGCTTTGGCCGTCCGCGTCAACAACAGTGACATCGTAAAACCCTGGCGCGCGCGGGCGCCAAATCGCGCGACCGCTCGTTTCTTCACCGCTCACGCGTTCGCCTTCGGCGTACCAGGTTAGCGGCCCGCGGCCGCCGCGGGCGGAGAGCGAAAGCCCGCGCCCATCGGCGCCATAGTCCAACACCAGCACTTCCGCGCCAGCGGGCGGAAATAGAATGGAGAGCCCTTCGCGCTCTTGCGTCTCCAGCCGCACCAAAGCCGGCGCGACGCGCTCTTCTTCTTGTTGCCGATGTTGCGGCTCCGACGGCGCGCCGAGCAGATCGAAGGCTTCGAACAGAACCGGCAGCGCTTCGCTACGCCCGGTCGCGCCAGGGCGCGGCGCGCCATCGGGACGGCCCACCCACACGCCGATCGCATAACCGTTCGACACGCCGACCGACCACGCATCGCGAAAACCGTAAGAGGTGCCTGTCTTGAACGCGACACTCGGCGCCCCCCGCGCCACCACCGCCGGCACGCGCCCCGCCGGGTGCGGCGACGACGCGAGAATTTCCAGCACACGCTCCGCCGTCTCCGGCCGCACGAAACGGCGCGACAGCGCAAAGCCTGGCTCATCATCGACAACGAGCGGCCGCGAGCGACCTTGATCGCCGAGCGCCGCATACAGCTGCGTCAGGTCTTCCAGTGTCATGCCAACGCCGCCGAGCGCCAGCGCCAAGCCGGGCTCCGCAATCGCCCGACGCGGCAGACGCACTTCCGCGCCTGTGCGGCGGAGCGCGGCGTGAAAACGATTGGCGCCAATCCGTTCCAGCGTCGCCACGGCGGGTAGGTTCAGCGAATGGCGAAGCGCATCTTCAAGCGTGACATCGCCATGGAAGCGGCGATCGAAATTTTCCGGCAAATAGCCGCCGAACCGGCGCGGCGCGTCGCGCACCAATGTCTCGGGCGCGGCGATGCCTTCATCGAACGCGATCGCATAAAGAAACGGCTTCAACGCCGAGCCGGGCGAGCGAATGGCGCGGCTCATATCGATATAACCGCCCGCCCGCTCGCGCCCAGCGCCGCCGATGCGCGCACGGACGCTGTGGTCCTGCAGATTGATCGCCACGATGGCTATCTGGGCGTCGCGCTCGAGATTGGTCGCATGCCGACGCGCGAGCGCTTCGAGATCGCGCTGCAATGTTGCATCGAGCGACGAGCGGATTACGCCTTCGCCGGGATGCGCCGCGACCAGAGACTGCGCCGCATGCGGTGCGGAATATGGAAATGGCGCCCGCGTCGGCATCGTCACTTGCCGACCCTCGGCCGCGCGGCGCTCATTGATCAGCCCCGCGCGCACGAACATGGCGAGCACACGGTCACGCGCCGCGCGCGCCGCTTGCGGACGCCGATCCGGCCGCCGAGCCTCCGGCGCTTGCGGCAGCGCGATCAGCAGCGCCATCTCGGCATCGTCGAGCCACATCGGGTCGCGCTGAAAGTAAGCGCGCGACGCGGCGCGCACGCCTTCGAGATTACCACCGTAGGGCGCCATCGTCAGATATGCGGCGAGGATCTCGCGCTTCGACCAACGCGCCTCGATTTGAATCGCGCGAATAATCTCGATCAGCTTCGACTGAATCGTGCGCGGACGCGGCTCCAGCAAACGCGCCAGCTGCATCGTTATGGTCGAACCGCCCTGTGTGACGCGGCCTGCACGCGCGTAGGATATGCTGGCGCGAGCCAGCGCAATCGGATCGACACCTGGGTGAAACCAGAAACGCTCATCTTCGATCGCGATCAGCCGGCGTTGAAAATCCGGATCGATTTCATCAAGCCGCGCTTCGAGCCGCCACGTTCCAGAGCGTGTCGTGAACGCCATCAGCCATTGGCCATTGCGATCCACCACCACCGGCGAGACATCGCGCACGCGCTGCAGCGGCGGCGGAAAGAACGCGTCCAGACTGAACAGCGTCAGCAAGACGACAAGCAGCACCGCGGCCCAACGCTTTCCGCTTGCGCTGAGCGGCAACGGTACGCGCGGTCCTCTTCTCCCCCTCCTCTCGAGAGGAGGGGGCCGGGGGGTGGGGTGAGACTCCACGTCGGAAGGTTCGCGTCGGTCCATGTTCAAACTTGGGAGTGCGGAGCGTCACCCCGCCCCCTGCCCCCTCCCCTCTAGGGGAGGGGGTTCTCTGCCTAGCCTCCGCGCGGCGCGATGCGGATCGAGCCAGTTTCGGTGCGGGCCATCACGCCGGGGCGGTACATGTCTTCGACTTGCGCCGCCGGCAGCGTGTAACGGCCGGGCGAAACCGCGCGTGCGATGTAGGCGTAGCGGAACTGCCCGCGCAGATCGGCGGAGGCGACGTAGCGATCGTCACGCGCTTCCGCGACCTGCGTGCCGGTGATGGCGCCGATCCATGCGAACGGCCCGTTGCGCGTCGTGCCGTCCCAATTGGCGCCCGAGCCATCTTCCGACCGCAGCAGCGTTTCGATCTCCAAGCCCGCCGGCAGAAGATCAACCAGCACGGTCGGATAATTGCGCGCGCCTTCGGGCTGGCCGGATATCACCACGACGACGCGATCGCCTTGGCGAATGGCGTCGAGATCGGCAACCGTGCCGTCCATGCGGAAGATGCGCTTGTCGATCGTGTAACCCGCTTGCATCGCCGGCGGCGCTTCGCGCGGCGCGCCCGAGAGCGAGAGCGTGCGCCACACCGGCCCACGCGCCGCGTTGCGGAACACGAGGCCTGTCGCCAAGCGTTGCGCATTGGCGATGATCCGCCGTTCCGCCATCGCTTCGCCGTTCAGTGTCACATTGACCGGGCCCGCGCGTTCCAACAGCGCATTCGCCGCCAGCAGCAATTGCACTTGCTCTTGCGTCATCAGCCTGCCCGCTTCCGGCGCGTCGCGTTCGAGGCGACGGCGGAGGCGATCGACCACTTCGGTCTCACCCGCTTCAGCCGCCAACGCCAACACGCCAGAGAGATCGCGCAGCGGCGTCTGATACCAGTCGCCGACATTGCGATAACCGAGCGCTTGCTCGGCCATGCGGAAGGCATTGCGCGAACGCGCCCGGTCGCCCAGGTGCGCCAACGCCGCGCCGATCTGCGCCCGCGCCAGCGGCGATGGCTCATTGCGCAAGCGCGCGTCGTGGAAGTAACGCACTTGGCCGACATCGGCCTCGCCCGCTTTCGCCAGAACGTAGAGCGCGTACGCCGCCGAGCGCGAGCGCAAGAGTTCGGTCGTGTCGTTCGAACCCGGCCAACGATAGACTTCGAACTGGTAATTCACCGCGCCGAAATCATTCAACCGCGCCACGCGCCGCAACGCGCCATAGGCTTGTTGCATCGGCTGACGCGGCACGGCGTAACCGGCGCGCTGCGCCCGAGCGAGGAAGTCCGTGACGTAAGCGCCGAGCCAAGGCGAGGCGTTGCCGTCGCCAGCGCTCCACAGACCGAACGAGCCATCCGGCGCCTGCCGGTCGAGTAATTGCGTCACCGCCTCCTGGATACGGCGGCGGATGCGCGGGTCGGCCGTGCGGTTCGCCTCCGATGCGAGGATATTGTAGTAAAGTAGCGGCATCGCCACCGAGGTGAGTTGTTCGGAGCAGCCGTACGGATAGCGATAAAGCTCATCCAGCAGCGGCGCCGGATCGATCCCCGCCAAGTTGGAGAACGAGATGAGCGCCTGGCTCGACGGCTGGAAGCGCGCCAACGCATCCCCCGGCGCACGCCAACTTTCACCGCTCGCCTGTGGCGCGGTCGTTGTGATCGTTATCGGCATGAACGGCGCGCGCGACTGGATGTCGTAGGTTCGATCGATCGCCGCGAAGCCTTGCGGGCCTTCGAGCCGCAGCGAAATCGAGCCAACACCGAGTGGGCCGCCCGCGATCGGGATCAAAGCCGTCTGGCGTTGACCGCGATTGAGCGTGAAGCGACGCGGTTGCGCTGCGATCTGCGCCGTGGACGAGCCGCTCACCGTCACCGTGTAGGCGCCGTTGGGGCCTTCGACGTTGTCGATGTTCAGCGTGCCTTGCGCTTCATCGCCGGGCGCTAGGAAGCGCGGCAGGATGAGTTCGGCCACCACCGGATCGCGCACGACGATCTGCTCTGCGTCCTGACCAACCGCGCTTTCGCTCCACGCCACCGCCATGAGTCTGAGCGTGCCGTTGAAGTCCGGTATATCGAGCGGGATCATTGCGCGCCCGCCGCTCACCACGACGATGTCGGAGAAGAGCGACACCGTGCGCGTCGGCACGACCGTAAGCCCTTCGCCGCCGATCGAGTCGCCGCCTTGGCGGGCCGTTGCCGGCGCGCCGAGGTTGGGGTTGAGCAAGCGGCCGTAATCGTCGCGCACATCTACGCCAAGGCCGCGGCGGCCGAAGAAGTAATCGACCGGGTTCGGGCTTTCATAGCGCGTGATGCCGAGGATGCCCTCGTCCACCATCGCGATCGCCACACGAACGCGCTCGCCGCTCGGCACGCCTGTGATGCGCACCGGCACTTCGATGCGCGTGCGTGGGCGCACATTCTGCAAGCCCTCGCCGGCCTCAACCGTCAGCGTGCGGGCGCCCATGTCGACCGGCACGTAGGCGACGCCAACAGCGCGGCGCGGCACGGGCAGGTTCACCGGATCGCGCGGCGTCATCACAGTGACGAGCACGTATGCGCCCGAGCCCCACTCCGCCGTCACCGGCAGATCGATGGTCGTGCCTTCGCTCGACACACGCACCGTCCGCGTTTCGATCACGCGATCGGTCGCCACCACGATTTGCGCCTCGCCCGCATAAGGTGGACGGATTTGCACGCGCGCACGCGCGCCGGGCCGTGTCGGATCTTCCGGCGCAATGACGCTGACCATGTCGGGAGTCTGATCGTCGTCAGCCGGGCCGCCCCAGCCGACACCGAAGCGTGTCGAGGTCTCCGTGCCGTTGGCGCGCACGATCAGGCGATAGGAGCCGGAACGGAGGCCATCCTTGGCGATGCGCAGCGGCGCGTTGGCGGCGACGTCGACGGTTGCGCCATCAACGGGGATGTCGCGCCCGGTCCGGCGCCAGCGCCAGTTGCCGTTATCGAGATACCAATCGTAGCTCCAATCCTCGCGCACGAGCTGCCACTGCACGCCGCGTTGCGCGACACGCCGGCCATCGGCGTTAAGCGCAATCAGATCATAAGCGACGCGCTCGCCCGCGCCGGCGCGGCGGTTCTCGAACTGAGCGTTCAAGCCGAGATAAACGTTGTTCAGCCGCACCGGCACGGTGAAGCTCTCGCGCACCACGCGCCCGCCAGGATCGGCGACACTCGCAAGCATGCGCGCACGCAAGGGGAGCGTCGTGTTCGGTTCGTCAGGCAGGCGCAGTTCGAGTTGCGCGCGGCCTTGGCCATCAGTCACCGTGCCAGGCAGCTGGAACAAGCGCTCGTCAAAGCTCTCATCAGCGCGGCCGAAGCTGTAACCTTCGAACTCCGGAAACGGGTTCGGATCGATCATCAGCCGACCTTCGGCTTCGACAGCAAGTCCAGAGCCCGGTGCGCCGTAGAGGAAGTCCGCCTGCACGTTGATCGGCCGCGCTTGGCCGGCGCGCAGCACCGCTTCACTCGCCTCGATCTGCACGCGCAAACGCTGCGGCACGAAATCTTCGACGGACCAGCTGACGGAGCCCACAGACTCCTCCTGCCCATCCACCAGCAATTCCGCGCGCCACATGCCGCGCGGCGACGAGCGATCGAGTTCGATGTTTTTCGCAATCGCGCCGCCATCGACGGCTTCCGTCATGCGGATGCGCCGCGCTTCAGTGCCGTTCGGGCGATAGACGACGAGCGTCGAGGGCCGGTTGGTGATGGCGCGGCCGATATTGTCGCGGATCAGACCGATGAGACGCACACGCTCGCCAGGGCGATAGATGCCGCGCTCGGTATACAGATACGCATCGACATCGCCGGGCGAGCTGCGGCCATCGACGCCGCGATCGGAGAGATCAAGGCCAGGCCGCTGCAGATCAAGCGCCGCGAAATCGCCTTGCGCGCCGTAGGCCATGACGTAACGCGCGCGCGCCGGGCCATCGCCGTTGACCAATGCATCCGCGAAATGCACGCGACCTTCGCTATCGGTGCGGGCGCGCGCCAGTTCGTCATTGTTCTCGGCGATCAAAGTGAGCGTGAGATTGCCCATCGGCCGCGCCGTGCGCAGCGAACGCACAACGACATCGAGCCCGGTCGCGCCGGAGAAGCTCTGCAGCGCCATGTCGGTGTAGAGGATCCAGCGATAGGACGATGCGCGGCTGTCATTTTCACTCTCAGCGCGCTGGCCCGCACTTGGAGAGGCGTCGCGCACTTTGACGACGTAGGCGCCGGGGCGCAGTTCGCGCAGCGCCGAGCCAAGTGCGAACACCGTGGTGATGGCGCTGTTGCGGCGCGCGCCGACATCGATATCGATCGTGCCTTCGTACACGGAGACACCGACATTTTCGCCGGCGCTGTTGAAGCTCCAATAATCCCAGCCGCCCTCTTCGTTGGTCTCGCCCTGCTCCAATTGGTATTGCGACAGGATACGATCCGGCACGCGCAGCACTTCGACTTCGAGACGCGAGACGTTGACCGTCTCGATGGCGATGCCGTCGGCTTCCGAGCGCGGCAGGATCACGCCGCCGCCGGCAAAGCCGACATAGGCCGGGCGATCGCCGAAGGTGAGCGTGAAGCTTTCGTCCGCTTCGGTGCGCTCCCCCGATGCTGACGGCAGACCTTCGCGGACGGTGACTTGGCGCTCCGGCTCGAACGGCAGACCGCCCAAGCACAGCAGATTGCCGGAGACATCGACCTGATAGGTCGTCGCCGGGTCCATCACGAGATAGTCGGCATAATTGATTGACGCGTCGGTCGATAGGTTTTGCGAGAATTCCAAGCAGGCGCGCGGCTCGGCCTGATCCATCTCGGTCCGCAGGCGCACGAAAGCCATGCCATCGACTTGCGGCAGCCCGGCCCGCGGCGCGCCCGCACCTCGCGCGCCCTCGGCGCCGCCGACAGTGCCGAGCATCGCCATTTCAAACGGCGGCGCCCCAGCGGAAACGCGCCCCAACACCGCGCCGCCCCACAAACCGGCAAGCAACGCCACGGAGGTAGACAGCACAACCGCCCGGTTGGTCACCAACCACGCGTTGACCGGCGCCGCCCAAGACCAATTCAGCTTGCGCGGATCGAGGCGCTCCGCGAGCGCTTTCCAATCAAAGGCCATGTCGCGCGTCTCCCGTCCCGCTCAGGACCGCACATGCTTGCCCGAGCTTCGCGCCGCTCACAACCACCATTAAATTCCGGCAAAGTTCTGTCCGTGCCGGCTGTTGCGGTGCGCGCGCGGGCGTGTTTCAACAGCTGAAATCAAAAATGACGCTGGCGGCGCCTTTGCGGCCAAGCGCGGGAGGTATTGATGTCTGAAGCGGCCGCCAAGCCGGCCTATCCGGCTATGTCTATCGAACAGGCGCACGCGCTGCTGACCGCGCCGAGCACGATGCTCGAAGTCGGCGAGGGCGATGTGCGCGGCATCCGCATGAAAGTGTGGAAAAATGCCCCGCCGACGCTGCGTGAGGTGTTTGCGATTTCCGCCATGTTCGCGGGCCGCGACTATCTCGTCCACGAGAACGAGCGCGCCACCATCGGCCAATTCCGCGCCGCCGCCGCCAAGTTCGCGCACCAGCTGATCGCCGACGGCGTAAAGCCCGGCGACCGCGTCGCCATTATCATGCGCAACTTACCGGAGTGGCCGGTAGCGTTCTTCGGCGCCGTTTTGGCGGGCGCCATCGCCACGCCTCTCAATGCCTGGTGGACCGGCACTGAACTTGAGTACGGACTCACCAATTCGGGCAGCTCGATCGCTGTGATGGATGTCGAGCGCTATGAGCGCGTGCGCGAGCATATCGATAACTGCCCCGACCTGCGCAAGATTTACGTATCGCGTTCGCGCGAAGAGATAGCCGATCCGCGCGTGTCGCGGGTGGAGAGCGTCATCGGCACGACCGCCGATTGGGCCGCGCTTGGCGATATCGCGCCGCCCGAGATGAATTCGGCGCCAGATGATGACGTCGCCATCTTCTACACCTCAGGCACGACCGGGCATCCCAAGGGCGCGGTGATCTCCCACCGCAACATCATCTCCAACATGTTCAATTCGGCCTCGTCGCAAGCGCGCGCCTTCCTGCGCCGTGGCGAAGCCCCGCCAGCGCCCGATCCGACAGCGCCGCAGAAAGCGTTCCTCATCTCGGTGCCGTTCTTCCACGCAACGGGGTGTTTTGCGATCATGATCCCTTCGCTGATGGCGGGGAATAAGGTCGTCATGCAGCGGCGCTGGGATTGCGACCAGGCGCTTGAACTGATGCAGCGCGAGCGCGTCACGCATTTCGGCGGGGTGCCGACGATTGCGTGGCAAGTGCTCGAACACCCGCGCATCGACGAATTCGACCTCTCATCCATCGAAGGCGTCGCCTATGGCGGCGCGCCGGCCGCGCCCGAACTGGTGAAGCAGCTGAAAGCGCGCTTTCCGAAATCATCGCCAAGCCAAGGCTGGGGCATGACGGAAACCTCGGCCACCGCCGTCTCCAACACCGGCGAAGACTACGAAGCCAAGCCCGCCAGCACAGGCGTCCCCTCCGCCACCGGCGAAGTGAAGATCGTCGATGACAAAGGCAATGAGTTGCCGCGGGGCGAAGTCGGCGAGCTTTGGTACAAAGGCCCCATCGTCGTGCGCGGCTATTGGCAGAACGAACAAGCCACGGCCGAGACGTTCATCGATGGCTGGGTCAAAACCGGCGACCTGGCCAAGATCGACGACGAGGGCTTCGTCTATATCGTCGACCGCGCCAAGGACATGCTGATCCGCGGCGGCGAAAACATCTACTGCGTCGAAGTCGAGAACGCGCTTTACGATCACGCCGCCGTCATGGACGCCGCCGTCATCGGCAAACCGCACCAAACGCTCGGCGAAGAACCGCTCGCTGTCGTTTATCTGAAGCCAGGCATGTCAGCCACAAGCGACGAGCTCCGCCATTTCGTCGCGCAAAAACTCGCCGCCTTCAAAGTCCCCGTCGAAGTGATCTTCTGGCCCGAAACGCTGCCCCGCAACGCCAACGGCAAGATCATGAAGAAGGAACTGAAGAAGCAAATCGAAGCGCCGGCGTTTTAGGGATCATCCCAATAGACACTTGAGTTCATGCCGAAGCATTCTAGCTTACGGACACGGAGCGCTGACCCCATGACCAAGATTGTCTACGAGATCATTCCCCATGATGGCGGCTGGGCGTTCAAGCTCGACGGCACCATCTCGCAATCCTACCTCACCCATGACGCCGCCTATGCCGCCGCCAAGCGCGTGGCGATGGAGCAGCGCCGGCCGGGCGAGACGGTCGGTATTTCATGGGAAGACGAACGCGGCCGCTGGCACGATGAACTGTCGTCCGGCGATGACCGGCCGGAGGTCGATATCGTCGACCCGAACTAGACCCGTCGCTTTAGCCTGCGATCTCACGGCACACAGTTGCGAACGCCGCCACTTGATCCGCCGGCGGCGCCGGAAATGGCCCGACATTCTGTGCGCCGTAATTCGCGGCAACCGTCTGAGCACGGCCTAAGCGCTCAACCAGATCGAGCGAAACATCGCGCTCCGCCGCCACCCCCGGCCCCGTTTCCTGAAGCTGCGCGACAAATACGAACGGCTCATCGTCGGCGCCGAACGACAGACGCTCCTCGCTGCCAATCGCATTGAAGCCGGCGACCGTGATGCGCATGCGTTCCGGCGCGTAGAGGCAGGCGAGATTGAGCACGACATTGCCGGCCGCATCTTGCGCAGCGAGCGCTGAGCCCTCGCCGCTCGCTACCGACGTCCACGTCACCGCCGCCGTATCAGGAGCCGGCTGTTCAACCGGCGCCGGCGCTTCAACGCTCTCTCCGCACGCCCCCAGCGCCAGTGCTGCGACTAATGCAAGTGCGCTTCGATGAACCATAGGTCTTTATCCATCTGACGCGAAATGCCGGTGAAGAGGTCAGCGGTGTTTTTGTCGCCCGCTTCATCGGCCGCATCGATTGCTTCGCGCGTCAACTTGCCGAACGTCGCGATGCGATCCGCCAAAGCTTGCAGATGCGCCTTCTCGTCGATCGTGTCGGTCGGATACGCCTCAAGCTGCGAGCCTTTCGACACCGCTTGCGACGTGCCGGCCACGACGCCTGCCAGCGAGACCGAGCGCTCGGCGATGTCATCCGCAAACGTATCGATGCGCGCCTGGATCTGATCGAACAGCTCGTGCAGCGCGATAAAGTTCGGCCCCTTCACGTTCCAATGCGCCTGCTTCACCGCCAAGCGTAGGTCGATGGCGTCGATCAATCGCGCATTGAGCAAAGCGATCATCGCTTTGCGCGTGTTGTCCGGCAGGTCGTTACGGGTCTTCGGCATGGGGCTCGTCCTCGGAGGATATTTCCGTACGGCTCATATGGTTTCGCGCCGACGCCGCGACAACTCATTCATCCATAGATAAAGGCCAAACGGCCATCGGCATTGCCTATGCTTAAAGCGTCGCCAACCAATCGATCAACAGCGCCGTGGTTTCTTTCGGCTTTTCCTGCTGCGTCCAGTGGCCGACGCCGGGGATGATGTGCACGCCGCGTAGATCGGACGTGTTGGCGCGTAAGCCCGCCTCGATTCCCGCCAAATCTCCATCGCCGAACATCTTCAGCACCATGTCCTGCGCGCCGGCAACGAACAGCGACGGCTGATGCACGATGCGATCCGAGACTGCATTCATCATCGCCCAGTCGCGCTCGAAATTGCGATAGCGATTGATCGGCCCGCGAAACCCCGAGCGCTCGAATTCGCCGACATAGTAGTCGATGTCGGCCTCGGAGAGCCACGCCGGAAACGGGTTCGGATCTTCGAGGCCGGCCAGCATCGGCTCGCCGGCTGGCTTGTTGATGTAGCCCCAGCGTCCGTCCGAATTCGCCGACGTTGCAAAGTAGAGCTTGCGCAGCGCGCCGCGCACGTCCGCCTCGAACTCTGCTTCGGCGACGCCTTCGTCTTGAAAGTACGCCATGTAGAAAAACTTGCCCTGATCGGTCCACATCGCCTTGATGATGTGATTGAGCGGCGCCGGCGGCAGCGCGTAATACGGCACGGACAAGCCCGCGACGCCGCGTACTTTGGCCGGATGCAGCACCGCCGTGTGCCAAACAATCGGCGCGCCCCAATCGTGCCCGATCACCACAGCGGGCGCATTCGGCGAGAGCACATCGATCACGCCGGCGACATCTGCTGTGAGCGCCTGCATCGAATAGGCTTCCACCGGATGCGGCTTGTCCGAGCCGCCATAGCCGCGCACATCGATCGCGCACGCCTTAAAGCCAGCTGCCGCTAGCGGCGCCATTTGGTGGCGCCACGAATACCAGGACTCCGGAAAGCCATGCACCATGACGACGAGCGGACCTTCGCCCTGCACGGCGGCGCGAATTTTGACGCCGTTGGTTTCAATTGTTCGGTAGGTGTGGGTCATGGCATGAGGTCCGTCGGCAAAGTGGGTTCGGTCATGATGCGCTCGAACGCGGCCCAGCGTTCCGCCGGCGCATCGCCGACGCGCTCGACATAAGTGCGCACCAAGGCTTCGCCCATCTCGTAGTTGATAATGTAGGCGCGGTAGTGTTCGGCGAAGCGCAAGCTCTGCTCTGCGCCTTCGCGCGAATTGAGCTCGTAGCGTTGCAACAACGCAATAGCGCGCTCGCGATCGATCTCGCCGTCGAGAAACATGGCCTGGATGGTCACGCCGACGCCTTCCAGCTCAGACATTGCCTCAAACAGCGCGTTCGCCTGCATCGCCGCCGACGGATCGAGACCCGCCATTGGGGAGAGCACGTCGCGCTCGAAGATCATGCGCTCATCGCCCGGAAACGCGAGCGTCACGCCATAATTGCCGGCGCCCTCGGCCAGCGGGCTCGCGGGCCCGTAGAGCGGCGCGAGCGCATATTCCACCCAGCCATTCTCGCGATAGTGGCGCTCATTATAGATGCCCTGCACGTGATGGCCGGGATATCCTTCGTGGCATCCATACACGAGCGCGGAGGCGATCGTGGGCGGGTGGTCGGTGTTGACCTGGATCAAACTTCTATGTCCGCCCTGATACCAGTTGTAAGCGCCCCAGCTTTGCCCATTGACGAACTCGATTCTAAAGGCCTCGTTCGCGGGAAGATCGTAGCGCGCCGCGGTGCGCGCGCGGCACTCAGCGATCGCGCGCTCCATCACGGGGCGCAAGCGCTCGGCCGGAATCGTCGTCCGATCGAGCAACGCCGCCATGCGCTCGTGCGCCGCTCCATCGCCCGGCAACAAAGCCTCGACCCGCGCGAGAGCCGCGTCATAACTTTCAAGCGGCCGCAGCACGAGCGGAAACGCGAACAAGCGCTCGGCTTCTTCACGGAACGACGCCCGCGCGCCTCCGATCATGCTCAAGCGGAACGACGCGCTATCGACTTGCGCGATCAAAAACCGCGCCCGCTGTTGCGTCTGCTGATCTGTATCGTTGACAGCGACCGCGCGCAGCACGCTGCCCAGATGACCCGTCGCCGCCGTCAGCTCCACGACAGTGCGCGGGTTGGCGCGCGCCCGCTCGCGCCATTCGCCGGGACCAAAATAGGCGTCGACATAGCCTTCCTCGTACGTGTCGATCTCGAGCGCGATGCGCACCCATTGTTCGGCGGCAATATCGATCGTGCGCCGCGCGCCAGCTGAAGGCGCGCTTGTCGAAGCGCAAGCGGCGAGAACCAATGCCAGAATGACAGCAAAGATCGTCCGCATGAACCTCTCCGGCCTCTCGTATAGCATCAGGCTCACGCGTCGTCGCCGATTGCTTCGGCGGCTTCCTCGTTGAGCGCCTGCGCTTCGCGGCGCGGTTTCGTGAACGGCGTCGGCTGCGGCGTCACCGTATTGTTGCGCATCAGCGCCCGCCCTGCCTCAATGCCCCCGGCCAGTTGCAGCTCAAAGCGCTCGGCATCGCGCTCACGCACGTCTTCTATCGTCTCGGCGATCTCCATGTCCGAGAAGCCAAGCTCGCGCAGCACCGCGCCGGAAAAGGTGAGCGACGATTCAAACAGCTCACGCAGCTGATAGTCGACGCCCGCCTGCACCAGCCGCATCGAGTGCCCCCGATCGAACGCGCGCGCGAAAATCTTTGCGTGCGGAAACTCCGATTTCACCAGCGCGACTATGCGGTCGGTGGTCTCCGGCTTATCCACGCAGACCAGGATCGCCTCGGCGGTGGCGGCGCCCGACGCACGCAGCACGTCGAGACGCGCGCCGTCGCCGTAATAGACCTTGAAACCGAAATTGCCGGCTGCTTGAATCATCTCGACGTCCGTCTCGATCAACGAAATATCGACGCCGCGCGCGAGAAGCGACTGACTCACGACTTGCGCAAAACGACCGAAGCCGATGAAGAGAACGCGTCCTTGAAGATCGCGAGCGTCCTCAACGCCGTCGCGCGAAAGCTCGGGCGGGCGCGCGAAACGATGCAAGAGCAGGACGACCAGCGGCGTCAGCGCCATCGAGATGATCACGATCGCGGTCATGATTGCAGCGATGCGCGCATCCATCGCGCCGCCTGTGAGCGCAGCGGCGTAAAGCACAAAGGCGAACTCGCCGCCCTGCGCGAACAGAGCCGAGCGATTGATCGCCTCGTGCTGCGGTGCGCCAGAAAGCCGCGCGATCGCGTAAATGCCAAAGGCTTTCACCAGCATGAAGGCCACGACGCCGGCGGCGATCAGCTGCCACTCTGTAAGCACCGTCGTGACATTGAGCGACATGCCCACGCTGAGAAAAAAGAGCGCCAGCAGAATGCCGCGGAACGGCTCGACGTCGGCCTCCAATTGATGCCGGAACACCGAGTCTGAGAGCAGCACGCCGGCGAGGAACGCGCCCATCGCCATCGAGAGGCCGCCCCATTGCATAAAGAGCGCCGTGCCAAGCACCACAAGCAATGCCGCCGCCGTCATCACTTCGCGCGCGCCTGAGCGTGCGAGGAGGCCGAAGAACGGATTAAGCAGCCAGCGTCCGGCGATGAACACAACGCCAACCGCCGTCGCGGCAATGCCGATGCTCAGCCAAAGCGGGCGCGTGTTCTCGGCTTGCACGCCCATGATCGAGGCGAACACTGTGACCAGCGCCAAGAGCGGCACGATCATCAGATCTTCGAAGAGCAGAATAGAGACGTTGCGCTGGCCAGCCTCGCTCGAGGTCTCGCCGGTATCGTCCATCATCTTCATGATGACGGCCGTCGATGAGAGCACAAAGCCGCTCGCGCCGACGATCGCCGCCGCCCACGGAACGCCCGCCGCTATCCCCACAACCGAGAGCAGCACCGCGCACGTCACAACCTGCGCCGCGCCCAGGCCGAAAATCTCCTTGCGCAACGCCCACAATTTCTGCGGCCGCATTTCGAGGCCGATCAGAAACAAGAACATGACGACGCCAAGCTCGGCGACGTGCAGAATGTTCTCCGGATCGCGGAAGAGACCGAGGCCAAAGGGGCCAATCAGAAGGCCCGCTGCAAGGTAGCCCAGCACCGAGCCGAGCCCTAAACGCCGAAACAAAGGTGCGGCCACAACCGCCGTTGCCAGCAGCGCGACCGCGTGTTCGAGCCCCAATCCCCCGTCCGCCACTGCTTCCGCCGCCATTACAACGCCCTCATGCTCAAGGTGTGCACCAGATGGCGCCCTCTTGCACGGCTTTGAACCCCCTCGATCGCGCTCGAATCATTTATGCTGTCCCATTCCCCGACAGCGGAGCGCGCGATGATCGAGAACACCAGACTGACGGCGCTTGTCGCCTCGCGCATCTGCCACGACATGGTCGAGCCGATGAGCGCGATCATCCAGGGGCTTGAGATGATCAAGTCCGGCGACGGCAAAACCGATCCGGATGCGCTGTCTTTGCTTGATAACGGCGTCGGAAAAGCGTGGGCCAAGCTTGAGTTCTTTCGCTTCGCCATGGCCGGCGCGATGGCCGAGGGCGATAGCGATATTGAGGAAGGCCGGGCGGTTGCGGAGAAGTTGTACTCGGTTTTCAAATCGGAGCTGATTTGGAGCGTGGGGCCGGTTGCGATGCCGCGGCCGGCGGTGCGCGTGATCGTGAACTTGTTGCTGATCGCCAATGAGTGTTTGCCGCGGGGCGGCACGGTTGAGGTGACCGGGTCGACCGGCGAAGTCATTGTCACCGCGAAAGGACCGCGCGCTAAGTTGCGCGAGGCCACTGCCGCAGCCCTGCGCGGGGACGCGGGCGAGCTTTCGGGCCACACCATCCAGCCGACGCTGACAGCCCTGCTTGCCTTGCAAGGCGGCGTCGAGCTGATCGCGCGCGAGAGCGAAGAGAAAGTTGAACTGATCGCCCGTTCCTCCGCCTTCAAGCTTTGACGCTTTAAGCCGCCTTAATACTTTCGACCGAAAGTTCCGTCTCAATCCGACGGAGCTGATTCCCATGAGACGCTGCCTAGTCGTCGACGACAGCCGCGTGATCCGCAAAGTGGCGCGGCGCATTCTCGAAGATATGCGCTTCGAGATCGAGGAAGCCGCTGACGGCCTCGAAGCGCTGCAAGCGTGCAGACGACAGATGCCGGAGGCGATCCTGCTCGATTGGACCATGCCTGTGATGAGCGGCATCGATTTTCTGCGCCAGCTTCGCCAAGAGCCCGGCGGCGACAAGCCGACGGTTGTCTTCTGCACTACAGAGAATGACGTCGAGCGCATCTCCGAGGCGCTGAAAGCGGGCGCCGACGAGTATATGATGAAGCCGTTCGACGGCGATATTCTGCACTCCAAGTTTGCCGAGGCGGGCCTCCTCTGATGTTGAACGACGCCGAGTTTGCGCTTGTTGCGCGTGAAGTGAAGTCGCGCTCGGGCGCCGCACTTTCGCGCGACGTCGCCGGGCCGGCCGAGATCCGCCTGACGCCGCTCGCGCGCCGCGAGGGCTTCGCCACCGTGACCGAGCTCATCTCCGCCGCGCGCATTAGAGCAGACGGCGCGCTGTGGCTCTCCATCACTGAAGCCTTAGCGCAAAGCGATACGCGCTTCTTCCGCGACAAACCCAGCTTTCAAAAACTCCGCGCCGACCTCCTTCCCGCCGCCATCAAGCGCCGCGGCCATGAACGCGTGCGCATCTTGTGCGCCGGCTGCTCGACCGGCCAAGAGCCCTACTCGATCGCCATGATCGTCGACGAGATGCGCGACGAGGGCGTTGCCGCCGCTGTCGAGATTGTCGGCGCCGATTTCTCCGAAAAGCTGCTCGATAAAGCCCGCAGCGGCCTCTACACGCAATTCGAAGTCCAGCGCGGCCTGCCGATCCGCAAGCTGATCGCGCACTTTGAAAAGTCCGGCGACCTATGGCGCATCTCCGATCGCCTGCGCGGCGCCGTTAAGTTCGAGACGCACAATCTGATGAAGCACCCGGGCGGCCTCGGCCAGTTCGACATCATCATGCTCTCCCATGTGCTGAGCGCCTTTGCGCCCGAGACGCGCGCCGAGATCGTCAACCGCCTGACCGACGCGCTCGCGGGCGAAGGCGTGTTGCTGCTCGGCGCCGGCGAGAGCTTGCCCGCCGGTTGCGACGGCCTTGTCGCCATCGACGGCGTCGTGCGCCGCGGCCAAGCACAGCGCGTCGCGGCTGTCGCTTAATCGCCGGGCCCGACGATCAGCGGCCCCCAACGCTCTCCGATCAAAAAGTCCGTCATGTACGCTTCCTCGTTCGCTGGCGCGCCGGCCGGGTGCGGGCGCAGCGGCGCGGGCGGCTCTGTGTTGTTGGCGAGGCTTGCGGCGAGGTTTGCTTCGTAGAGATCGCGCTCGCGCTCCCATTGCTGAATGTCGGCATCCGCCTGACTGAACAGCGCCAGGCGCCGGCGCAATTCGGCGCGGCGCGCTTCTTCGTTCTCGAGGTCATCGATCTGCTGCGGCGTCTGCGCCAAGCGCGCGGCGGCGTCGACGAGACGCTCGCTCACTTTCGTCCAACGCTCCGCTTGCGCAAGATCGCCGCTCTTGGCGGCGCGATTGGCTTGTCTCAATGCGTGTTCGGCTTTGTCGTGTGACATGTTTTCTCCGTCAGTCCCCCTCCTCTTGAGAGGAGGGGTTAGGGGTGGGGTGAGGCGCTGTCCTTTCGTGATTTCGCGTGATCGCTTTGCTTGAGAGAGGGCGCTTCACCCCGCCCCCTGCCCCCTCCCCTCAAGAGGGAGGGGGTTCGTTCCGCGCATGCGTCATCCTTGTTGGCTTCTCGCCCAAAAAGTGGAGAGCGGGACGCGGTGGGTCGCGCCTGAATTGCGCGGCTAACGGAGCCGCTACCGACGCGGACCACCGCGCCCCGTGATCGATTTGAACGACGGCGCCGTCGCGAGAGATGTTTCACTCTCGGAGGCGGCTCGGCCGCCGGCGTGCGGGTCTGCGCGGTTCGAGCGCGACAGGTCCCCGGGTCTCCACGCGGTTGCTACCCCGCGGGCTTCGACGCTGATGCGATACGCGACACGAGAACAGTCCAAGGGGTCTGTCCAGTCCCGGCCTCGCCTTCCCGCACTAAACAGCGCGGGAAACATCAGAGCCTTCACGCTCCATCACATCGCTCATCGCATCGGTTCGAACAGGGTACCAACTGCTCTCCAGCGGAGCGATGCGTGCAGTATGCGGCCGGTGGAGATGGGGGCGGATAGATTTTTTCTGGGGCCAATGAACTCAAGGATTTGGCCAAATAATGTGTTGGATAGGCTCGTCATTCCGGGGCGCGCATCGCGCGAGCCCGGAACCCAGGGGCCGCGGGCGCGCGGCGGTCAACGTCACAGTTTGACGACTTGCAAGGGAATACGTTAGAGCAACCTAAGGATGAAGTCGCCTCAGTTCGAAGCACGAAGCAGACCGATCAGAAAGCTTTTCACGCCCGCACGGCTGGAGTGGACGTGGAAAAAGAAGGTTCGTTACGACATGGGCGACCAAGTTCTCAGAGACTTGGTCGAGCACCTCGACTTTCACGTGAACCTGAAATCGGAGTGCAAGAAACTCTCAGAGGAAGTGTGTGCGGGGGTCTACACGCCAGCGCCTCCGATGCGCCTTCTTCTAGAAAAATCTAAAGGCCTTTGCAGGCAGATGGTTGTGCCGACCGCGCGAGACGCGGTCCTCCTCCAGTGCCTATCGGACTCCCTGTATCCAGATATCAGTTCACGCGCGCCGTCGACGAACGCGTTCTACCAGCCGAAGGACCACTCGTTCTCAAAAAAGAAGGTCAAAAAAGACGGCGATGGGAAGATAGACGGCTACGGCACTATGCTGGCGTGGCTCGGGTTTCAGGAAGAGGCCTTCAAGTTCTCCAAGACGTTCGAGTACGTCATCGTCACCGATGTTGCGAACTACTACGACACGATCGACTATTCGCAGCTTCGAAACACAATCGCCGGATTGGTGGGCGTCAAGGAGTCGATTCTCGACCTTTTGATCTTCACGTTAAGCGGACTGCTTTGGCAGCCAGACTACATGCCCAGAACTGATACTGGGTTGCCGCAAATGGACTTAGACGCTCCGCGACTCCTCGCTCACTGCTTTCTCTTCGAACTCGATGAGCATTTGGTCGCCAACAAGATCGATTTCGCTCGCTTCATGGACGACATCAATATCGGAATGGAATCCATCCCGCGTGCGAAGATGACACTGCGTGACGTCGACTTGATCCTGCAAACCAGACAAATTCGCTTGAATAGCGGCAAGACCAAAATTCTCGATAAGTCCGAAGCGGAGAAACACTTTCGAGTAATCGAGAATGGCGTACTCGACATTCTCGAAGCAGAACTCGAACAGAAGGCCAAAGAGAAACAACCACTCGGGGCCGACGGCGATCTGATGCTGAACGACATAACCCAAGGCCTCATTGGCGACCACTTCGACGGGGGTAATGGCGACAAAATTCTCAAACGAATGATTGGTATTTGTAATCGCTACCAGTTCGCGCTGCCCGAAAGCGATGTCATTCGAATTTTTCGGCGGTGGCCCAGCTGTCGCGAGATCATCTTGCGCCACCTGTCAGTGTTCAGGCTGAACAATGCAAGGGCTCAAGCATACAAGGATCTGTCCACTGACCCTTACATTGTGGACGACGCATCTCGTATCGAAATCGCCAGCGCATTGACCTCCACTTGCGCTCGCTCGAAACTTTATCAGGAAGATATCGACTCGGTAATCGAAGAGTTCCTGTTCCGAGGCATCTACGGCTTTTCGTCCGCGATCACTTTGGCTTCCAAATATCGGGATGAGGCCTACCTCATGTGGGCCCTGAAAAAGCAAAAGTCTGTGTGGCAGCAGAACTACTTCGCAGGCAGGCAAGCAGGTGCACTTGCACCACGGTTCTTAAAATCACCGGCATGGAGCGAGTTCGTTTCCGTGATACTAGACTCGCGAAACGATGGTGCGGTTGATACATTTCGTTTCCACGAAGCACTCCGCACCGACAACCAAACGATGCTGCGGATAATGGACATTGTAAAAAAGCCAAATCCATCGCGCGGAACGCGTATCAATCACTCGAAGTTCATGTGCTTGCTAAGTGTCTTGCAAAACCAGCAGTTACCGACCGGCCAGCGCCAATTTCTTGTCAAAGCGCACGAAGGCGCATGGCAAGACATATACTATCTGAACGTCGGACAGTCTGCCGCGGGCCTCATGAATTTGATGGTCGGCGGAGGGACGCCTGCCGAAATCGCTATCTAGAGTAACTTCCTAACCCCCCTCCATCCCCTCATCCTCCATCTCGCGCTCAACACGCAGCGCTGTCAGCTGGTTGCGCTGGCGGCGCAGCACTTGAAACCGATAGCCGTGGAAGGCGAAGCGTTGGCCGGGGTCGGGGATGGCTTGGGCTTCGTGGATGACGAGGCCGGCGATGGTGACGGCTTCTTCGTCGGGCAGATCCCAATTCATCATGCGGTTGAGATCGCGGATCGGCACCGTGCCGTCGACATTGACGCTGCCGTCGGGCTGCGGGCGCACGCCCTGGATGGCGATGTCGTGCTCGTCTTTAATGTCGCCGACGATCTCTTCCAGAATGTCTTCGAGCGTCACAAGGCCCATGAGCGCGCCGTACTCGTCCACCACCACGGCGAAATGTTCGCGGCGGCGCAGGAATTCGGCGAGCTGATCTTCAGCGCTCGTCTGCATCGGCGTGAACCAGGGCGTGCGCTTGACGTCGTTGACGTCGAAACCGTCGCGGCCGTGCTCGGAAATGGCGCGCAAGAGATCGCGCGCGTGCAGGATGCCGACGATATTGTCGGGCTCGTTCTGCCAGAGCGGCAGGCGCGTGTGCGGGCTGGACATCGCCTGGGCGATGATCTCGCGCGGCGGCAGATCGATATCGAGCGAGCGGATCGATTTGCGATGGATCATCACGTCGGCGATGGTGAGCTCGGAGAGATCGAGCGCGCCGAGCAGGCGATGGCGCTGCTCAGCCTCGACGCCGCCCTCCTCCGCATGCATCTCGATCGTGCCGCCGATTTCGGCGCGCGCGGCTGTCAGCACGTCCACACTCTCATCGACGCGCACGCCGAACAGCTTCAAGCCATTGTTCACGATCCACTGCACCGCCGCCACGATCGGCGCCAGAAAGCGCACCATCCACTGCACGGGAAGCGCCACATTGCGCGCGATATTGTCGGCGCCGGTGATGGCCAGCGTCTTGGGGCCAACCTCGCCGAAGATCAGCAGAAGCGGCGTCAGCACAATGGCTGTGATGAGGGGGGCGAGATCGCCGTAGAGGCTCGCAAAAATGCTGGCCGAAATGGCGGAGGCGAGAACTTGCACGAGGTTCGCGCCGAGCAGCACCGCGCCGATCATGCGCTCGCGGTTTTCATTGAGCGTGTTGACGCGCGCGGCTTTCTTGTCGCCCTCGCGCTCCAAGGTCGCCATGCGCGCGCGGCTGGCGCCGGTGAGCGCGGTCTCGGCGGCGGAGAAAAACGCGTTGAGCAGGATGAGGCCAACGATAACGAGGGCCGCGGCAATGAGCGAGGTGGTCATCATGGTTGTGTTTCTGCTTGCAGAAGCGCGCGGACGGCGTCTGCTGGCGTGTCCTTGTCAATAAAGGCGCCGCCTATGGCGCGCGCGAGGATGAAAGTGAGTCGGCCCGCTTCGGCTTTCTTGTCGCTGGCGATGAGGGCCAGAAGCGCTTCTGCGCTGAACGGCGCGCCGGGAAGTTGGCGCAGATCAGTGATGAAGCCGGCGGCGTTGAGATGGCGCGTGACGCGCTCTGCGTCGGCGTGCGTGCAGTGGCGGAGTTGGGCGGAGAGCTTGAAGGCGCAGCTGATGCCGGCGGCGACGGCTTCTCCGTGCAGGAGATCAGCGCTGTAGCCGCCGTGCGCTTCGAGTGCATGCGCAAAGGTGTGGCCGAGATTTAAGAGCGCGCGCTCGCCCTGCTCGGTCTCGTCACGCGCGACGACGCCGGCCTTGAAGGCGACGGCTGTGGTGATGGCGTGGGTGAGCGCGTCGCGGTCGTTGTCGAGAATGGCGAGCGCGTTGGCTTCGCACCAGGCGAAGAACGGCGCATCCGCGATCAGCCCGGCTTTGACGATCTCGGCATAGCCCGCACGGCGCTCGCGCATGGGCAGCGTCGCCAGCACATCGGTATCGGCCAGCACCAGGCGCGGCTGATGGATGAGGCCGACAAGGTTTTTGCCCTCCGGCGTATCGATCGCGGTTTTGCCGCCGACGCTGGAATCCACTTGCGCCAGCAGCGTCGTCGGTATCTGCACGAAATCGACGCCGCGTTTCACCAAGCCTGCCGCCAGCCCCGCCAGATCGCCAATGACGCCGCCGCCGAAGGCGATGACGATGTCGCGGCGTGTGATGTTGGCGGCGAGCATGGCGCTGAGCAATTGTTCGAGACCGGCGAAGCTTTTGGTCTGCTCGCCAGGCTCAAGCACGAACACGTTGCGCGCATCGAGGCGGCCAAGGCCTGCGATCAATGTTTGCAGATGCGCATCAGCGACGTTGCGGTCGGTCACCACAAACACGCGCCCGCTCGGCGCAAACGGCGCGATCAGGTCGCCGGCACGCGCCAGCAGGCCGTGGCCGATATGCACGTCATAAGAACGCGCGGCGAGGCGGACAGGGATGGTTTGGGTCATTCGCTCTTGGATAGATGCACACGCAGCGCGTCAAGAATGGCGCTGACGGCGGCGTTATGCGGGCCGGCGCCGGATTCGATGGTGAGATCGGCTTCGGCGTAAAGCGGGTAGCGCTCCGCGATCAGCCGCTCCATCACCGCTTGCGGATTGTCTTCTTTCAAGAGCGGGCGGTGATCGCGCTTGGTGACGCGCTTCATCAGCACGTCGAGCGGCGCTTTCAGCCAGATCGAGATTGCGCGCTCCTTCATCAGCGCGCGCGTCTGCGGGTTAACGAAAGCGCCGCCGCCGGTGGCGAGCACGTGCACCGGGCCGCCCAAGAGCCGCGCGATGACGTTGCGCTCGCCGCGGCGAAACTCGCACTCGCCGCGCTCGGCGAAAATATCCTCGATCGATTGGCCCGCCGCGGCGACAATGGCGTCGTCAGCATCCACGAACGGCAACTCCAGCGCGCTGGCGAGCCGGCGGCCAATGGTGGACTTGCCCGCGCCCATCAGGCCGACCAGGGCGATGGTGCGGGGCGGGGCGATGCCTGCCGCCTGCCGGCGCAGTTCGGCGGCGGCGTCGGCACGCTCGCCGATGTCACTGCTTTCCGACCGCACCACGAATCACCTCAAAAGGACCTGCGCTAACGGTGTTAACGCCGGACCGGTTAGAAACTGGCCACATTTTGGGGGCATTCTCGCCCGCTCGCAACGGCAGGGGCCAAATCAGGCGATGTTCCGACGCAGACGACGGCGCTCCTCTTCGTTCGCCCGGCGTACACCGCCGCAGGTGGCCTATATCGCAATCGGCCTCGGCGTTGTCGCCGTGATCGCCGCCTTCATCTTCTTTATCCGCCAGTCCGACGTGCTTGCGCCTGAGCGCCAAGAAATCCGCGTCGAGCTGGAAGACGCCTTCAAGGATTAGTTTCATGCTTAACCGCAGCTTGGCGCTTGCGGCGTTTACCGCGCTTACGCCGATGACCGCTCTCGCGCAGAACAATCTCCCGCGCCCGGTCGAGACGCAGGAACTCAGCCAGCTCGACGGCTGGAGCGTCAGCGCTTTGTCGCGCGCCGACGGCGCCCTGCCCGCCGATCTGTGGACGCGCAGCGATCCGGACGTGCTGGCCGTCATATTCGACCGGCTGCCGGCTGTGTATGACTCGCCGGCGACCTTGAGCTTGGCGCGACGCGTGCTGTTTTCAGGCGGCGAGGCGCCGCGCGGCGATGGCGCGGTCGCCGTGCGCCGGCGCTTCGAAGCGCTCGGCAAAATGGGCGCCGCCGATGAATTGGCGACGATGGCGTCTGGCGCGGGTTCGTCGCTGAACGATCCAGGCATCGCGATGTTTGCGGCGCAAGCCGAACTGGCGCGCGGGCGCCGGGCCGAAGCGTGCGCGCGCGGACGCAATGCTAATGCCGGCGAAACGCCGCCCGTCTTCTTCCTGCGCTTGCGCGCCTATTGCGCGGCGGTGACCGGCGATCGCGCCGCAGCGGATTTGGCGCTTGAGTTCGCGCGCGCGCAAAACGCGGCGGATGCTTGGTACACTGGCGCGATTGCAGCGGCGGGCGGCGCGCCAGCCGCGCGGCCGCCAGCGGCGCGCTACGACAATTCGCTCGCCGCGCAGCTTTCCATGGCGGCGGGCTTACGGCCCGGCCCGAATGCGCTGAACGACTCTTCCACGCTTGCGCTGATCGCGCTCGCACGCGCCGACAACGCACCGCAGCCGCAACGCGCGCAAGCGGCATGGACCGCGTTTCGGCGCGGCGCACTGACAGCGGCGGACACGCGCACCATCTTGGCGGCGACGCCGGCCGAGATCACGTCGGGCTTGCCGGCGGTGGTTGCGTCGCTGCGCCGGATCGCGACAGTGACGCCGCCGCCCGCCGCTTCTGGCTCGGAAGCGGGCGCCTTATCGATGTTAGAGACAGCGTCCGCGATCGCCGACGCCCTGCGCCAAGCGAGCGCGCCGGCTGAATTTGCGGCGGTGTCGCGCTTCTTCCAGCGCGAGATTGCCGCTTTGCAGACAGCGCCCGATGTTGCGGCGGCGGTGTTGTTTGCGCGCGCCACCCTGCTCAATGGCGATGTCGCCAACGGCACGCGGCTGATTGCAAGCGCCCGGCAAGCCGGCGCTGACGAGGCGCTGCTTGCGCCACTCGATGCGGCCCTGGTGGCGATGGCCGGTGCGCGCGGCGAGCAAGGCACGATGGCGCTGCAACGCCGCATCGATCGCGGCGCCGGCCAACCGCGCGCGGCGGCGCGCGACGTAGCGATCCTCGCGGCACTTGGCGCGCCGGTGAACGGCCCGACGCAAGCGTTCGTGTTGGCCAATGCGCCACAAGGCGGTGCGCGCGCGGAGTCCGGCGCGATGCTGGCGCTCGCAAGCGCGGTCGAACGCGGCGCGATCGGCGAAGGCGCGTTGCTCGCCGTGGTCGCGGCTGGCGAAGGCGGACCAGCGCGGCTCGATGCGGAATCGCTGGAGCGCATCATCCGCGCGCTGCGCGGCTTGCGCCTGGACGACGATGCACGCCGGATCGCGGTGGAGGCGATATTGGCTGGGACGCCGGCTAGCTAGGCGAAGCTTGCCGTGGGCTGACTCCAGCGATATATTCAAAATGAATATTGGAGTTTCCGCCCGTGGCTTCGACCTCTCTGACGCTTGGCCCGCATTGGGAAGACTTTATCGAGCGCGAGGTCGCCTCTGGCCGCTATGCGTCCGCCAGCGATGTGATGCGGGCAGCGCTGCGCGAACTGGAAGAGCGTAGCCAGAAGCTCGAGGCGCTCCGCGCGCACTTGGCGGAGGGCGCGGCGCAAGCGGCGCGCGGCGAATTCGTCGACAACGTAACGGTCGATAGCATCATGCAGGGCGCCAAGGCTCGCGCCAGAAAATGATGCGCTACCGGATCGCGCGCGCTGCGTTGCGAGACCTGGAAACGATCGGCGCATATACGTCTGATAAGTGGGGTGAAGCGCAAGCACGCCGCTACGTCGGCGACCTCCTGAAACGCTTTCAGTGGCTCGCTGAGCAACCAACGGCGGGTCGCCCACGAGACGAGATCGCGCGCGGTTATCGCAGCTTTCCGCAAGGCAGTCATCTCATCTTCTATACATTGGACACCGATGATGTTCACATCATCGGTGTCCCGCATATGTCGATGGATTTGGCCGCGTACTTCGACGAAAAATTCTAGCTCGGCCGTGTGTTGCTCAAATTTACATCGGCAACCTTGTCCGCGAAGTCCTTCTTCGGATCGGCGCCGAGCAGCATTTTCACGCCGGCGAAGAGGCTGTTTTCGTTGAGCCAGATTTGCGCGTGGCCGGGATCGAGGCGGAGCAATTGGAGTTTGGGATCGTCCTTGCCGCCTTCGAACCATGCCGCGACCCAAGGGTTCCAAAGCTTCTCGACCATGGCCCGATCATTGTTCAGGCTGATCTCCCCACCGAAGCAGGCGAAGAGTTCGTGCCCCTTGGACACAAATTGCGTCATCACCCGCGCGCTGCCGCTAATGGCGCGGACGAAGTCAGTGTCCTTGGATGAGAAGATCCAGAGCGGACCGCTCTCATCGTCGCCTTCGAGCTGCGCCGTCATCGGTTGGGCGTGACCATGGGGATCGCCGATCAGGCCGATCATGATGGTGCGGTCGGACTTCAGATGCTTCCAGAATTTCTCGCGGATTTCAGCGTCGGTGGTCATGAGGGGCTCCTTTTGCTTGCGAACGGAGCGCGCCTTGAATTGTTCCCGCTCCGCCGCGCTGCTAGGGCTGGCGACAGGGGAGTTTCGATGGCCGAGCGGATCGGCATTGTCTGCACCGGGACCGGCTGGACCGCGCCGCCGCGAACGGCCGCGGCGCTGACTAGATGCGGCGCCGACGTGTGCGTCGTCGCGCCGCCGGGCAGCTACGCGGCGCTGACCCGCTTCAAAGCAGCCGACATCGTGATGCGGCCCGATGAGCTCTTTCGAGTAATGCCGTCAGTGTTGCGCACGCTGGCCGAAGATTTCGGCGCCCACACGGTTTTGCCTGGCGACGATCTGGCTTTCGCCGGCTTGGCCAAGTTCGTTGAGCGCATGGACAAGCTCGCCATCAGCGAGACCACGCGAACGATGATGGTGCGTTCGATGCCGGCCGCGCCAGCGGCGCGCTTGCTGGCGTGCGATTCCGATTTCATCATCGCGCAACAGCATCGCAGGCCTTGCCCCGCCCCGCCGTCGGTCGCCAATCCGGACCTGTCGGAGGCGGAAGCGTTTGCTCTCGCCCATGGCTATCCGGTAGTGGTGAAGCGCGATGGCTTCGCGGCCGGCTACGGCGTCACCATCTGCCGCGATCGGGACGCGCTCGCGCAGGCGCTTGCGCAAGCGCCGGCCCACCCGCGCAACGCCACGTTCGTGGTGCAAAAGTTCGTCCCCGGCACGGTGTACGGCGCGACCGTGAGCGGCGTCTACGGACGGCCGCTGGCGGGCTTCAGCTTTGTGAAGCACCAATGCTCGACCGAGAACGGCGCCACCAGCGTTGCCCTGCATGATCACCGCGACGACATCGTGCAGCACGCGTTTGCGCTGTTCGCGGAATACGGCCTCAACGGCTTTTCCGGGTTCGACTATATCGTCGATCCCGACGGCAATGCGTTTTTCATCGAGATCAATCCGCGCTTGATGCCGACAGGCCACCTCACCTGCTTCGGCGTCGACCTCTCGGCCGCCTTCGTGGCGGCGCTGAGCGGGCAAGCGTCACCCCCGCCGCCGCCGCGCACCCATGAGTATGCCGCCTTATTTCCCAACGAATGGGCGCGAGACACGGAAAGCCCCTACTTGCGCGCCGCCCTGCACGACGTGCCCTGGCATGACCCGCCCGTGCTCGCCGCGATGATTGACCGCTCGCTGGCCCGCGCAACGCGCTAGGATGCGCCGATGAGCGATTCCGGCTTGATCGAGGCGTTTCTGGAGATGCTCTCCGCCGAGCGCGGGGCGCGGGCGAACACGCTTGATGCCTATGCGCGCGATTTGGAGGATGCGCGCGCTAGCGTGCGCGGCGGGCTGAAGGACGCGCGGCCGGAGGCGATCGAGGCATATGTGGCGGAGATGGGCCGGCGCGGGCTTTCACCGGCAACAGCGCGGCGGCGGATTTCGGCGCTGCGGCAGTTTTACCGCTTCTTGCTCGGCGAAAATATCCGCGCCGACGATCCGACCTCGCGGCTCGATGCGCCCAAGCGCGCACGCTCATTGCCGAAGACGCTTTCGGTGGACGAGATCGAGCGGCTGATCGCGGCGGCGGAGACGCCGCGCGACAAAGCCATCATCGAGTTGCTGTACGGCGCGGGCTTGCGCGTGAGCGAGCTTGTGTCGTTGCCGCTGCGCATGGCGCCGAAGCCGGGCCAAGAGCACATGGTGATTGAGGGCAAAGGCGGCAAAGAACGGCTAGTGGCGCTGGGCGGACCGGCGATTGAGGCGATCGAGGCGCACTTGGCCGCGCGTACAGCCGCGCTGCCGAAAGCTGAAGCAGCGCGCGAGCGGGCGGCGCGCTGGCTGTTTCCCAGCACAAGCGCCGCCGACGGCAAGCTGACGCGCCGGCGCGTCGGGCAGATGCTCGAAACGGCGGCGGTGAAAGCCGGCATAGACCCAACGCGCGTCAGCCCGCACGTGCTGCGCCACGCGTTTGCAACGCATCTGGTAGAGGGCGGCGCCGATTTGCGCACCGTGCAGACGCTGCTCGGCCACGCCGATATCGCGACGACGCAAATCTACACGCACGTCGCCGAAGGGCGCTTGCGGACGCTGGTGGAAACCAAACATCCGCTGGCGAAGAAGAAATGACGCAAGCCTTGCGTTGGAACCGCTCTGGCGCCATCTCGTTGCGGTAGCATGACCAGCGCACCTCTCCCCTCACAACCCGGCCGGCTTTCGGCGATCGCGGTTTATGTGTTTTATCTCTTGAGCATTCCGAGCTTCGCGATTTTCGCGCTGGTCGGCGTGATCGTGGCGATTGCGGCGCGCGATGGCGCGGGACCGTTGGCGCGCTCGCACTTGGATTATCAGGTGCGCATCTGGTTCACGGCGTTCTGGTGGTCGATCGGGATCGCCATCCTCTGCTTGATCGGCTGGCTGCTCACGATTGTGCTGATCGGCTTTCCGATCCTTCTGCTGGTTTGGATCGCGGCGATCTGCATCTTCATCTGGTTCACTGTCGTTTCATTCTTTGGCCTGCTCGCATTGCTCGACGGGCGCCCGCGCTAGGAGCGCTTTCCATGCAAGCTTGGGTGTTGTTGGGGCTCGCGGGGGTCGCCGAGATCGGCTGGGTGCTGGGGCTCAAATATTCCGAGGGTTTCTCCAAGCCGTGGTGGACCACGTTCACCATGGTCTCGCTTGTGATCTCGATGACACTGCTCGGCTGGGCGGGGAAGACGCTGCCGATCGGGACGGCGTATGCGGTGTGGACCGGAATCGGCGCCGTGGGCGCAGCGATCGCGGGACTTTACCTGTTCGGCGAAAGCGCTAACGCAACGCGTCTCGCCTGCATCGGCTTGATCGTTGCCGGCGTGGTCGGCCTTAAGCTCGCAACACCGGGCTGAACGGGCTTGCGAGCCCGCGGCACGCGCTCTAATGGCGGGTTCGAGGGAGCCGCCCGCATGCCGTTGATCAAGCGCAAGCACGCCACCGCGAAGGCGTATGTGCACGACTGGCTGGAGCCCGATCAGCCCGGCGGCATCAACTTTTTCTCCGGCACGATTATTCTCTTGGTGCTGATCAGCTTGATGTCGCTGGCGCTCGAGACCGAGGCCGCGCGCGCGGACACCACACTCGAGCCGTGGGTGCGCGGGGTGGTGACGCAGATCAATCTGATCGTGGTGTGGGTGTTCGCGGTCGAGTTTGCGCTGCGTTTTTGGTCGGAAGGCGAGAACCCGGCGCATAAGGGCGTGGTGGGGCGGCTGCGCTTTCTGGCGCGGCCCATCACCATCGCTGACGTGCTGGCGTTCCTGCCCGAACTCATCGTTATTGTGTTTTTCCCGCACGCCGTCGGCGGCTGGCTCGCGGCGCTGCGGGCGCTGCGCCTCTTCCGCTTGTTCAAGCTGGCGCGCTACGTGCCGGCGTTTGCGATTGTCGGCTCGGCGGTCAAGCGCGCGTGGGCGCCGTTGCTGGCCGCGCTCTGCGTGGCGGCGGCGCAACTCTATATCGCGGCGATGATGCTCTATTTCATCGAGGGCGAAGCAAAGCCCGCGGCGTTCGGCTCGATCGTCCGTTCGCTCTGGTGGGCGATCGTGACGCTGACGACTGTCGGCTATGGCGATGTGTATCCGGAAACCGCGATGGGACGCGTCGCGGCGGGCCTGGTGGCGCTGGCGGGGATCGGGATTGTCGCGATGCCGACAGGCATTCTGGCCTCCGCCTTCGCCGAGGAATTCCGCGAACGCCACGAGCGCGCGCAGAAGGCGCACGACGCCAAGACGAAACGTGCGCCAACCGAATAACAAAAAAGAAGCGACGGAGTTTGCACTCCGTCGCTTCCAGTTCAGTTCAGACGCGTCCGTTTAGCGGAAGCTGATCGTGACCGCCGTACGGCGGTTCAGCGGTTCGCGCACGCCATCAGCGGTCGGACGGGCGAGCGAGCCTTCGCCGCGCGCCTCGGTGCGAATGGCGCCGGCGGCAAAGCCACGCGACACCATCGCATCGCGCACGACAGAGGCGCGACGTTGCGACAGTTCTTCGTTGTAGGCCGGCGAACCCGACGTATCGGTGTGGCCGATGACAACGGCGGAGTTCACGTTGCACTGACGTGCGCGCGAGATCGCCGCATCGACGGTTTCAAGCGCCGCTTGATTGGGCGCGGAGCGATCCCATTCGAAGTACACGACGAATTCCGAAACCGGGCAGGCCTGAGCTTGCGGCTGCGGTTGCGGCATCGGCGCCGGGCGCGGCGGTGGCGGCGGCGCAACGACCGGCGCTGGCGGCGGCGAACCGAACGTGTAGCGCAAGCCGAGGGTCACCGCTTGGTGCGTGTAGTCGCCCTCGAACGTCGCCGGTGTGATGCCGACGACGCCGTCAAATTCGGCATCCGGCACGACGAAGTAGCGATAACCGAGATCGGCGCTCCAGTTTTGGCTGAACTGCCAATTGACGCCGGCCAGACCTTGATAGGCCACGCCAGTATAATCGTCGTCCCAGCCAAACAGTACGCCGCTGGCTTGCGAGTCGACTTGCGCCGCGCCGACGCCGAGCCCGAGATAGGGCTGCAAGCTGCCGTGGCGGTTGAAGTCGTAGAACAGGTTGGCCATCAGCGAGACCGCTGTGGCGTCGGCGTTTGTGCCGAGCGGCACGTCTTCGTCGAAGCCGTTGTCGCGATACGCGAACTCGCCTTCAAGACGGAAGCCGTTTTCGAAGCCGCGGCCGATGCCGATTGAAGCCATATCTTCTTCATCGATGTCAGCTTCATCGGCGGCTTCGAGTTCGCCGTCGACGGTGACGCCGACATCAGCGCGCACGTACGTTCCGCGTGTGTCGGCGAAGGCCGGCGTGGCGACGACGCCAGCGAGGAGCGCTGACAGCGCCAGAGTTGTTTTCATAGTCATGATTGGTCCCTTGCTGGGTGTTGATCCCCGCGACGGCATCTGAGCCGCGATGGGTTAAGGCCCGTGCAAGGCTGCGCTTATGATCTGTGCTTCGATGCAACATGTGACAAAGCAGACGCACTGCATCGACGTGCAACGCAAAGTTCCCTGGGAACTTTGCGTTACGCAGGCGGACGCGAAAGGTTGAGACGCTGACGTTCAACGACGCGTCCGTTCTCGAGCGCCCCTTCGATCAACTCCGTCGCTGACAAGCCGAATACGCGGTTGCCGATGAAGAGCGCGCGCGTGTTGCCGTACCAATCGACGCAAGAGACTTCGCACTGATAGCTCGGATCGCGCGCATTCGGATCGGCGTTGAGCGTGCCGGCGTCGGCGAGCTGACCCGCGGCGCTGAGCGTGAGGTAGCTGATGTCGGACGCGCCAGAGCGCCAATGCCAGCGATTGCCCTCCTTCACGCGCGTCACCGTCGGCAGCCCCATAATGCCTTCCCCTTCCGGACGCACGAGCGCGTTGAAGGCGTGGCTGCGGCCTTCGGACTCGAAGCGGTTCTGCAAAAGCTGCGTCTGGGTGATGCGCGGACGGCCGTTGAGATCAAGCAACGACACGGAAAGCCCAGCGTCGGTGCGATAGCCAGTGAGAACGATGTCGCCGCCGGCGCGCTCGACGCGGATGATGTTGTGCGGCGCCGTAAGCGTGCTCGAGGCGCGCGGGCGATTGAGCGGCACAGCGATGACGCGGCCAGTGAGCGGCTCGGCGTTTTCGCCGGGCGGCGAGGAGCTGTAGTTTTGGCGTCCGCCATAGACGACGTGCGTTGACGTGTAGCGCACTTCGTATTCGAGGCCGCCGGGGCTTGGCGTACGCGTATAGCTCGATTGCGGCGCTTGGCGCGGGCGCGTGCCAAAGGCCGTGAACGGCGCGCGGAAATACGAGACGCTGAGATCGTCACGTCGATCCCGACCGCACGCCAGCGTGTCCTGGTTCAACAGTGCGCGAAACTCCGTCTCTGAAGCGTCGAGCGCGAGTTGGTTCATCGGCACGCCGCGCGCGAAAAGCGCCGAGGGCGGCGCATTGTCGAGTGGCACGCGATAAAGTGTCGCCGGCAGGCTCTCGCGTTCGCCTTCGCATTCTCCCAACGCATCATCCCAAGTCTCCGGCGTGACCCAGAGATAAATGTCCGACGTGGAAACGAAAAACTCGCGCTCGCCGCCGCCGACGAAAGCGGTGGTGCGGCACTCGAACTCGTCGCCGGCGCGGACATCGCCGAGCGGGCAGACAGAGACTGAATGCACCGTCGGCTCATGCAAGCGCTGCACTGGCTTGTAGATGTCTTGCGCATCGAACAGCGGCCGGCCGGCGGTGGTGACGGCGCGGTTATCGCCATCGCGGATCCAGCGGCGCACCAGCGGCCATTGCACAGGCCGCGTCGCGTTGATGTTGGACAGCGCCAGCGGCGTGTAAATGACGAGATTGCCGTTCACGAGGCGCGTGGCGTAATTCTCGACGTCGTAATAATCGTTCGAGCTGATGTAGTAGGTCGCTTCGCGCGTGAGCTGGCCGTCGTCGCTCAAGCTCAGCACGGTGATTTCGGAAGCGCGTTCGCGATAAGAATAGCCAGCGATGAGCACGCGATTGCCGCTGGTGAGCATTTCATCGAACCAGGTGTCCTGGCCGCGCCAGCGATAGACGTTGGTGCGGTTGGCGAGCGCGAGGCCGTTTTGCTCGGGGCCGGCGCGCGTATCGACGACGAACAAGCGCCCGTCCTGCAGCACCACCAAGAAGCGGCCGATCTGTTTGACGATGCCGCCTTCGTCGACGCCTTGCGTCTGCGTGTTGGTGATCGAGGACGGCTCACCGGTCGATGGCTGCGCAGAACCGGTGACGACGATGCCGCTCTCAGCGAGAGCCGCGCCACCCATCGGCGCTGATGCAGACGGCGGCGGTGGCGGCGGGGGTGGC